>Ga0214193_1000320_pt1 | contig 11667 bp, 5 predicted proteins | sample TroBogEpilimnion_10_FD_153031 | JGI IMG/M metagenome (GOLD analysis project Ga0214193, IMG submission 153031) | Freshwater microbial communities from Trout Bog Lake, WI - 05AUG2008 epilimnion | ecosystem: Environmental > Aquatic > Freshwater > Lake > Epilimnion/Euphotic zone | place: Trout Bog...
GTCGAGATATCGCAAGATAACAGGCTTTTTAAGCTGGTTCACTTGTACATAGCGCAATCATCGAGATACGTAAAGTAACAAGCTAAAACTATTGAGAAATTGTCTAAAAAGGTTACATAATTTTTGAGTTTCTAAAGGGTAAATTGAGAGATGGACGAAAGATTTAATGTTTGACTCAAAGTTAATCTGCAAAATCCCTAAATGTCAAAATAAGGATAATGAAATTGCACAAGAAAACGTCGGGTTATTTTGGATAAGTCGAGCGATTGAAACAAAATTTGTTGTATATTTCCCTGACCCCAAAACAAAAAGAGAAACTAAGATCAAAAACGAGTTCAGAAACAGAAAATGTCATTTTGAGTGGAAAACTCAATTGTGAATTGTACAAACAAACGGAAAATTAGGAGAATCTTTTTCAAAAGTACGAGGATGATAAAGTAGAAAAAGTGAACATGAAAACTGCAAATTTCTAGACAAACTTTACAAAACTTTCTTGGTGACCTAGATACAGCCTTAAACAACCTGTATTAGGAACACGCAAATAAGTAAAACGTAAAAACTATTGTTAGGATCTTTGTGAGTAAAAACTAGACTAGCCGCAAGAAACAGGAGAAACCTTTTCTGTACCCTTCCCAACCATTCCTTCCCCAATTTGAATTATTTCCGAAAGAAAAGACGAGTACTGACCAAATAGACCAGGAGCAGTGTTTACAAATAACCACTCCTTCTCTATTTTTGGCGCCGAAAAGCTTTTTTGATACAGACGCAAAAACTGGTCAAGAACTTTTCTGCGAGTACTCGAATAAGTAAGTCGGAAAAATTCAAGGAAAACTGAAGAAAGAAGATCATTTCAACTCTGCATTTAGAAGAGAGAAGACAGAAGAAAAGAAGAAGATGTGCGTTATTAACTGTTACGATTGTCCAGAATGCCCAGGACTTCGAAAGTTACCCACAAAAGAAAGTTACTTTCTAAGAAGTGACACTACAAACTTGAAGCCTGTCTCTGTTTGGAGCCGTGAAGCTATTAGAAGATGGGATGCTAATCTCCTAATGGACAGACTGCTTAAAAACAAGACACAGCCCAAGTTTGTAGGAAAAATCACCTGCAGCCTTTCCAGTTGCAGACGTCGAAGATATGATCCAGCATTAGGACTATCTAAAGAGAAGGGAGCTTGCTCAACAAAATGCGAAAATGGGCTCTGTTTTGTTCTTATTAGAACAGCAGAAACCTTTTGCGCAAAGCATCACCCTGATCTTGAGACGTACAAAAAGACCCCGGTTATCTTCAGTAAGAACATTGTGACTACTGAAGATTTCCTTGATTTTATTGTAAATGATGACTAAATTGTGAATTCTTTCTTTGCCATGTTTTTATCTGAGTCTATTATTTCGATGTAAGACAAAGATAAATGTTTCCTTGTAAAACCAAAAATAAAAAGTATCCTGTATCTCACTTTTTCTTTTTATTCATGTTCATAATCATAATCAGCGATTTCGAGATAAGGCTTTACAATTTTGTATTCATTCCATGATGGAATACTAGAGAACAATTTTGTATTTAAAGACATATCTTGAAGTCCTGGTTCGCATTTGTGAACAAGAGGAAATTCCTTTGGAAGACTGTAACCACACATTAGAGTACCTTTACTAGAGAATACTTTAATTAGGTTTTCGTCTTTATTGTAAGGATGTGTGATATAGATAAATGAAGCCATACATTTGTTGAAGTAATCTAGGACAATACTTTCACTATCTTCAGAAAAAGCTCGATATCCAAGGGGTAATTCAGGTCTTTGAGTCATCCTTTGCCTACCCTTGATACGAGGATCTCCCGTTTCTCTTAGACGGCGGAACTCGTTCATAGTGGGCATTCTTTCAAAAAGATTAGGATCCAGCTCAAAGATTTGATTATCAATTTTGCATCGAGCTAAGTAGAAATAGATAGACGTAGGAAAAATAGGGACATCCAGCACTCTTTTCCTATAGCATAGCAGCACTCCATTTGGCCTGAATGCAATGTATTCTTTTTCATCTCCTCCACTTTTCCATTTTTCATTAAAAGAAAAAGAACCGAAATATTCACTGCACTTTTGAACATCAATATGACGCTCTTCTATCGTCTTTTGAGCAACATTTGTTTTTTGAGCAACTGAAAAGAAATGTAAAAGAAAAAGCAAGTTAAGAGACCGCAATTGAAATTCAAAGATTTTTTAGCAGATGCATTTTATTCATGGCCAGTGTAGTCATAGTTATCAAAGTCACCAGTTAGGAAATTTTTGAAGAAACTAGCATATTCTTTCCAAGTAGGCATACGGTTAAATAAGTTAGCATCTAGATCATTTCCCCCTTCTGTAGCAGAACAAGCATGTAGAATAGGCACTTCTACCTTAACTACTCTGACACAGTATTCCAAAGAACCTTCTTTGAAGATATGGTAACCTTTTGGATGCAATTTCAAGAACGTTTCGGACATTAAAAGGCAATCCTTAACAGATTGAGAGAGGCTTTCAAAAGTCTCATCTGAATGTTTCACTTTTAAGTCAGTCCAACCCCTTAGAATTGCAGTCCAAGAAGGTAACTCTCTCTTTTCTGAATGGTACATTGACTGGTACTTAGACTCATCTTTGACAGAATCATTACACCACTTATTCGTATCGCATGATAACCATAGCAAAGGTAGAAACTTCTTGTTATAGCAAATCAGTAATCCATTTGGCCTATAGGCAAGAAATTCGTCTTCTTCATTTTGACTGCGATCAGATTCTTCAAAGCCGAAAGTAGTGATAAAACTTGAGCAGCCATAGACTGCCTCACGGTAGCGGCCTAAGTCAGGTTTTTTCATCAAGGTAGCCTCTATAAAAAGAAGTAGAGGTTTTATACTGTAATCTGTTTTGAAGAATCTGTGATAGTTTAGCATTAACTTCAATTAAGTTTGAAAAAGCTTACTTGAAGATGAGGTTAGCAAGAAAATGCTGAAGACGAGAATGACGATTCCCATTTTTGGCGGATTCTTTTTAGATGTTTTGATGGCAGATATTTTTGAGCGACTATGAGTGTTTTAGGTTTTGATTCGATTAAAATATCGATTAAAAGTAGGATCAATGATAGAAACGTTTGGAGAGGTGATTAATCAGTCATAAAACTTTTCTTTCCTTCTTTTTGACCATTTTGTACGTTTTCTCTATTTTTCGTCTTTCTGAAAATGGAAAAACTATCAAAAACGTCAAAATTCAAGAAAAAGGGAAACGAACTCTAGAAACGGGTTTTCTGGAACGTTCCTTTTTCTTGATACTCTTTTTAGACCCCTCTAGACTAGACAACCGGCGGATAGCAACAACAAATAACAACAGTAACCAAAGACAACAACACAAACAGACACAGACACAAACACAGACACAAACACAGATAGATACACAAACACACTAGCTTAGATATAGAAAGTAGACTCTAGTAGTAAATTAGTAGTTACGGAACACTATTAGTTAGCTAGCTGGGTTACTTTTTATAAAAACTATTTTTAGATTAGTAAGGGGATTAGTATTAGTAGGATACATTTCTCTTTTCTAAAAACATAGTTTTCCCGATACTATTTTTCATAAAAAGTTTTCCTTTGGCTCGAGGAAAGGTTTTTTGGAACATAGCATCACCCCGACAAAACCCTAGGTAATCTCTTAATTTGTTGAAGTTGAAATTGAAAAGTTCAAACGACAATCTAAAAAAGGTGGGATCGAAAACTCAAAGCGAGATTTTTCGGTTCTTCAGAGGAAAAGATATCGAAGAAGTTTTCATTTTGACCAAAACGAATTATGAGATTTCGTACGTACAAACGACTAACAAAAACGACTGACAAAACTGACAAATGACAAAGACGCCCTCTAACGAGGAAACCCCGAAACATCTGGTTTTGTACTAAATTCTAACGCGCGCTAAAAACTATATTATATGATCAATTTGTATTAATTTACATTTTTATCTATAATATGGGGAGTTTAGAACAAACCAACCAGAAGTTTCAAAACGACAATTGACATGACGACATACTAACCAACTAACCAACTAAGAGATACCATTGCATTGAATAAGGATGACACATTTTGATGACATTTTTGACAAAGCAAACTGAACTCATGACTGGCCCCGCCTTTGCGTTTTCTGTTTTTCCAACGAAGAATTGAAAATTTAAAGGTGACAAAATTAGGAATGGAAATTGTACTAATCGCTAAAAAGTGAGGGGGTAGGGTTATCTTTGCCCATCCGAACTCTGACGGTTGCGTATAAAAACAAAAACCTAAGAGTGTTTGAGCGAAGTTAATTTTTACTCTTCTCACCGTTAACACCGAACAAAGGTAAAAACATTTTTTGCGATTATTACATTTTTAACACTTAGACTTAAGGAAAAGAAAAACTTAGTCATTTTTCAAACGATGAAGACATTTTAGATCTCATCTTCATGGAAGAGAAAAGACTTAGAATTTCTTTTAGGAGCTTTTACAAAGTGCGTTACTCTGAAAAACTTAGAACTTTTTTGGGAACAAAGTAGTGTGGAAATACTTTAAGGAATTTGACCCCAGCGGTTATTACCCTTTAGTATTTGCTCATGAAAACTTTTTTAAGCTCTAACCTGAAGGATAAGGCATTATTTGTTTTTCGGATTCCTTGAAAAATTTTAGAAATAACTTTTGTAACGCTATGCCCATACATGTTGAGGATGGTGAGCATTTTCTACACAAAGTTTCTTGATCATAATAACGGCATTTGTCTTTCGTTTCTATCATTACTAAATATTCTGGATTGATTTAAATGAGTATTAAGTGATGTGCTGATGTAACAACCAGGACAATGCACTACCAAACACTTTTTGCTTATGAAAGTCAGGAAAGATAATTGAATAATGATTGGAAGGAGAGATCTATGTTGGGTTATTTTCAAATAGATAGTTGTGAAGAAATTGTATTGCACTCTTCAAACACTAAAGGCATGCGGAGCATTAGTTAATTGTAGAGCATCAAAAGATTAGGCGCTCAGACTTTGGAAAATTGAAAGTAAAACCGGATTGTCGTATACGTGACGTCGAGATACTTTTAAAGTAACAGGCTTTGTCTTTAAGAACTTTCGGGAACTTAAAGACTAAGCTGGTTCACTGTACATTAGAACAATCGTCGAGATACTTTAAGTAGCAGGTTTAACGATCAAGATTCCATAAGAATGACACTAACCTTTCTTAAGATAGGTAGGAGTTAGGATAAATTTTTAAAGGATATCCTTCACAAAAACAAATTCCAGGCTAAGGTAAAAAGGCCCTTTCTTTTCGACAAAACTCTTTTATCAAACCTTGCAGGAAGAGTTTATAAACAAGTTTTCGAGGAAAAAAGGGTGTAACCAACAAAAAGATTTTCAAGACGTGAAACTGATCATTTCCACTTTGAAAAAACTTAGTTGTTACAGAAGCCTTGTAGAAATCTATTCTTAACAACCGGGTTATAAAATAGCATTTTTAACAAACTTCTGTATTTTTACCTGATCCGAACACAACATGGCAACCTAGGCAGCATTAGAACATTTTCGATCAATCAGAAAAGTGAATATGTCGATGCGAGAGTAGGACTAATGATATGTGACTGATTTCCTCAATTTCTTGTAATTTCAGCAAAAACCGACAAGTTCCTTGTCAAAAGAAGGTTCAAGCAAGACAACACCTTTTCCTGAAAAGGGATTGCAAGATCCTTTTTTAACCCTCTTTCCTATCTCTCCTTATTCTTCTTTCTGAGCATGATTGAAGCTGTGCAGCCTAGCACAAGTATGCAAGAGAGGAAGGCCTACCCTTGGGGATGTCCTTATCACTCTTGTAGAGGCCCCTTCCAAAGAGGTCTCCCCCCACATCGGTCCTTTTCAGGACCACACAGAGGTTTTTCCCATGGACCCTCCTACAGACCTCCTCTGAGGCCACCTGTTAGGAGAAACATCGCCACGAATCCCTACGTCAGGCCCCGATCCAGACCTAATCGGAACGACAACAGGAATTTCAACGACTTCACGCCTCCATCGGGAAATTTCACCCCTCATCCACCGGCCTCAGAACCTCGCTACTACCAGAAGTTCTCTCAGGCCTTGCCGAACAAGATGGAACCGCCAGCAGTCCTCGACTACAGGACTGGTGAAAAGGAAACACAGACGCACAAGAAGAAGAAACCACCCGTTAGCCGTTACCCAGAATGGCAAAGGGAGGCTCCACCATTTAAAAACGGTCAAATGGTTTGTCTCCTCTGCGGTGGTGGACACTACATCCGTTTCTGCCGTCATTCCTCCAACGCTCCGCCGAAGAAGACATTAGTCCCTTCCTACGACTCTTCCATTGAAAACGAGATCTCCCTTCTTGATCACCAGATCAATCAACAAGGTTCCCGCATCAATGATGTAATTCTTTTCTTCAAGGAGGAAAAGAACAATCACTTTGAAAAGGGATCTGTTTATGATCTTCTGATTCAGACATGTCAGAACTCGTACAAAGAACTGGAAGCTTTCCAAAAGAATGTCAGGAACCTACGGAGGAAAAGTTTCATCTCCATCCGTCGCCCGAATATGGCTTATTCCCAATCGACATGGGGAAGCTATATTCAGAAGCTGCAAGACATCAATGAGGAACACATCGCCGCCATCTCGCGACTCGCCATCCAGCACTTCCGTTATCCGGCTGGAGTTGTCAAAGCTATTCTCAAAGAGTTTTTGGAGAAACTCCTTTCAGAAGCGTTGGAAGAAGAGAAGGACCTCCAGTCTCTTCGAAGTTTCAACTATATGTTGGGACTCCAACATTGCTTTGCACTCGAGAGGACCATCACCCGGAAGCAATTCTTCATTGATCATCTTGGAACCACTTTCAACAACATCAACAAATTGGACAACCAGGCAATTTCTACCCTCAAGGAAAACCTAGAGGACCTCACCCTGATCAAATACAGGATTGAGGAGAAACTCGGAAGCCTGCCCGAAAGTCTCCACAACGCAGAAGACTCCAAACTACAAGACGCTCTTTTCTTCATCTCCAGCATGACTGAGATCTACTTTTCTCAATCCGAGGCTGGTAAATCACAGATCCAAGTGTGGCAGAATCATTTGCAAAGGATTGTAAATGAATCCGGCCTTGTCCTGGAGCAAGTGATTTCCGACCTTGAGAAAAAGTACAAGAAACTCAAGACTCTCCAACACTCGGACTCTGACGTTTCTCTCAAGATCATGACAGAAAAGAACACCACCTTGACGGATCTTGTCTCCTTGGGACACTGGGACCCTGAAGATCCGCCTCCATTCTACATCCACGATCCAAAGGAACCCTACAGCGCATTGATGAACTACTACCGTCTCTGCCAGAAGAACCTCCATCAACAGAGAAACAAAATCCTTGAGAATCCCTTCCACCAATGGGGATCCTCCAAGCATCTGTTTTTGGACCAATACTTCTCGACTCTGCTGAGGGACATCAACTTGGATCTCCTCCTCTTCGAAATCCGATGTTCAGATCTCTCTTCATACAGCAAGAATGGTCCGTCCAAATTCCAAGCTTTGGATGTCAGACAGAACTTCCTCCTCAAATACTGTCCTTTGACCATTTCTGCTCTGGAAACACCCATTGAAGAGATCTGGGACGACTACAACTTCGTCTTCCACTATCGGATCCGTGCCCTTCTCCCTCGAATCCTGAAGAAAGAAAAAGACGCCTTCTACAAGGATTCGATAAAAGAAGAACCCCAGACGGGCCAAGACAAGCTCTCCTCTTCGCCTGGTCTTTCTCCGGTTTTCAACCACCATGATTGTGTCATCATCCTGAGCCCTACACCAAACTAAACATGATGCCAAACAGCGAAAACCAGAGAACAACAAGAAAAATGAAGAGCAACACACGTTACAGAAGAAAGAAGACTCTGATGCAGAAGACCCTGATGCCGAAGATCATTTTGTTAGCATTAGGATTTCTCCCCCTGTTATCTGCGGATGAGTGCGGGTATCATGCCTCCTTGGTAGGGAAGGAAGATTTTTATCTGACACAACCGTTTCAGAAAAACATCTCAATTGATCTTCAAGATTACTTTTCCACTTTTGATGAGATCACGGCATATAAAGATCTCTTTGTAAAGCAATTCAGTAATTACAGCACCAATGCTCGATTGGACTCACTGGAGCCCTATCCCTTGATTCCTTTCACTGAAGATCAAAACCTTATCCATATCAAGGAGGAGATACCATCTTTTCGTGCTTCTAGGGAATGTTCTCTAAGAAACGCACAACTTGTGAGGATTACGAATTTAACCAAAGACAAAATCAAGCAAGTTCTGATAGATCATGGTATTCCTTATGTTCCTTTCCTGGGCATAGGATATCAGTCTTCAGTTTACACCCCAAACCAAGGATTTGAATTCTTTGACACACCTCCCTCAGGCTCGAAAACAATACTGAAGTTGCATGAACTGTCTTTGCCGTTTTTGGATAAGCAGGGAAATATTGCTTACCCTCCTACGACGGATGCTTCATCAACTTCTACTATTGGTACTACAACCATTACCCCTGTAGGGAAAAGAAGTGTAACAACTTTTTCTCCTGAGGATAATGATGTGTACAAAAGCCAAGTGTTGTGTGCTAAGACTAATAATCCCTGGGATCTTTTACGCAATCGGGATTCTTGGTTCAAATTGTACAACAAAGTTTCAAAAACCTTGAATACCCTTAGCAAAGCAATTCCAAAATTTGGTTCAGTTCGTAACACTCTCAAGACACTCCCCTCTAAGGCTAACTCAGTGCTCAACTTGATCAAAATCCAAGCACCTACTTACCTTAAAAACATAGCAAAAGTTCTCAAAACTTTTTCCACTTCTTCCCCTTGGGAGAAAGCAAATTTTTCAGTTCTGGATACTTTCAAAAATCTCATAAAGGACGTCAAAAAGACAGTATCAACTCTGGGACGGTCAAAAGGAATGCTTACAATGACAGAAGGTAATCCATCTTTTATCATCTCAGACGTGGATGAGTCAAATTGGCTTGGTAAATTAAATCTAGATGAGGACGTTTTTGGCATCGCAGGACCCATTCTCGTGGAACCTGTGGGTCATTCAATCCAAGCTTCAAAGGTAGTATCCAGGCCTACGATTCAGCCTATTGTCAACAATGGCAGGGAGGATTCACTGTCAAACGCTAATGTAGAAATAGATAACTATGTAGTTAACCTCAACCTTAAGATTTATGATAGAATTAACGATAAGTTGTCAAAGTACTTGGTTAGACCGAATATCATTAAGAATAAGGTGACCACCGCTACCCATGTGGTGAGAACCAAGAAAAGTAGTTACGCGTTAATAAGGCAGCCATCTCTGACCAATTGTTTTAGGAAAGAAGAGGAGGCATATCCAATATGTCATTCCCTCGACTTTCAGAAGGATCTAGGGCTAGATAACTTCAATAAGGCTAAGTCTATCTCTTGTGGAAATTCCCTTTTTAGCAAAGATTATGACCCTAAGTTCCTGGAATGTCCCCTCGCGGATGCTCCAGAAACAACTTTAGCATATAGAGCACATTGTACACTACAGGAGGAAAGCAGTGATGACATTGTTGACAACAATATGGCTGCAATCGTAAGTTCCACTAAGCCAATTAGTCTCAGACTCATGTGTGATGATGTATCAAAGATGGATGCTAAATCATTTGAAGTTTCTAATTTTCCGATCCAGATTAGTACTCCTTGTGAAGTCCAAGAGATTAAGGAAGACACTTCAGTGACACTTTTGCCACAACTTAACAAGGATTTTGTCCAAAATCAGTTTAGCACTGAAATCCTTACCCAAACCCCAAATATTGTAAAACCCTCCTTCAATTTCCCCTGGCAACATCCCGCAGCAATGCCTATTACTATAGCATTGTCCATTTCCATCCCCATTTTAGTTATCACAATATTTGCTACTGCCTTGACATGCATTCTGACTAAGACCCCTTTTTGTAAGCCTAAACTCAAGAGGAAACCCTCCCTAAATGAAATCCCCCTTGAAGATATAAAACCTGTTGAAGTTGAAAGATTTCTTGAAGAATATGCCCTTACAAGAGGTCTTCCCGACTACACCAGGCTCTCCAATCTTTTAAACAGAACATCTAGACCCTCGTCTAGACGCAACTCTTTTTCCCGGCAATACCCCTGAGCAAAACTCATGATCCCCAAGTAAACAAGCAAAATTGGCATTTGTAAACAACATCCCTACTTTTACTGGTCCCACAAACCAGAGCAAACAACACCTTTCCAAGTAAAAATGGCCCAATTTTAAAAGAAAAAGGATTCTTTATATTGAGATGTCAAGGAGCAAAATGTGTTCTTTTGTGGAGGTAACAATCCACTTAAGTACATCCCTATGTGGTTCCCCATAGGTTTTTCTTTGACATTGATTTATCAGGATGTCCTTCTCCCTTGTGGTACATTAAAGAGACCTTTGCTCAAAAACCCTCCCTTTCTCCCTATCAAGTACTCTTGGGTTTTTGCAGCTCACATATTTGTTGTAACATGTACCCATTGCGGAGAGTTTTTACAGACATTTATTTATTTACATGTCTGTTCACCATTTGTAAACCATTTTTTCATGTTTTGTCTGCCAGAAGTGATGAAAATGGTTAAGTAAGGAAAATTTTCCCAAAGGGTTTTTATGTACTTATGGTGCCATTTCCATCACCCCTGTCACTTTTTTGAGAGGGGTAGATTAATATGTAAAGCTTTTTTAGTTAGAGAAGAAAATTTCGAGATTTACAAAGTAATGCAAATCCAGCAATTCTCCCCCGCAAATTAGAACATTCTAGATAACTTTTTGACCCCGCAACTTTTCTCACTTTTTCCCAAAACAGAAAGGAAGTTTAAGATGGTTTTTTGTCAGAGAGTTGAGTATTCTTTGATCAGATGTCGTTAAGTCGAATGTTATTTGGTTAGGGTCTCATTTGGTCAAGTATCATTTGGTCAGACGTCGTTTGGGCAAGTGTTATTTGGTTGAACGTTACTCTTTTTCGGTGACATCCGATGTACCGTTATTTGAACTCGAAAATATTCAATTTTCACCTGTCAAAATCCAACTCAGACCCCCCGCTGTTTATTTTGTTCACTCTCCCTTTTTTAGCAATTATGTCACCAATTTGGTTATGAGTTTAGAAATGACGAAGAATGTTTTCAAAATCCTATTTTGAAAACATCCTGAGAAACTTCTTTAACTCACTACTATAAAAGGTGATGTCCCTCCCCATTTTAACTCAGTACAATTTTTACCTTCAACAACGCCATTTCGCACCAGATAAGTTTTTCACCCACAACTCCGAACTTTTACAAAGTTGAATACTCTGAGTATTTTCTCTAAGTATTTTTCTTATAAAAGTACAACATAGACAATTTTCATAAGTGATTTGCATCACCAAGTGAAGATCGGAAGGCTCTGCCTTTCAAGCACCCTTGTGCTACCTAGCCCTTCCTTGCTCAAAAGCTATCTCTCTCAAAAAACAGACAAGTCTGTAAAGACTCTGCGCTGCTATTTGGAATAAAATAGCTAAAAGAAACCAATCACTCTTTTTATTTTTTACTTATTTTTGATTATTGTAAGGCACCCTAAGGTAGTCTCCATAGTATACAGTCCTAAACAAAAACTCACAAAAAGCCTTACA
>Ga0214193_1000326_pt1 | contig 11524 bp, 11 predicted proteins | sample TroBogEpilimnion_10_FD_153031 | JGI IMG/M metagenome (GOLD analysis project Ga0214193, IMG submission 153031) | Freshwater microbial communities from Trout Bog Lake, WI - 05AUG2008 epilimnion | ecosystem: Environmental > Aquatic > Freshwater > Lake > Epilimnion/Euphotic zone | place: Trout Bog...
ACCTGCACCAGCACCTGCACCAGCCCCAGCACCTGCACCAGCACCTGCACCAGCACCTGCCCCAGCCCCAGCCCCAGCCCCAGCACCACCTCCAGCACCAGTTCAAATCCTGCAGCAGGTCATACCAGACCCTTCCTTGCTGGAGGTCCCGCCGCCCACCAACACGGGGAAGAGCGGGATAGATTGGATCCCCCTGGACCCATCAAACTTCGAGGTGGGCCTGGAGGTCTTAAAGGATACATGCCAGAGAGCGGAGGAGCAGGACTTTGCCTTCGCTAGGAACATACAAGGCCTCAGAGGGACCAGCCTGGCAGCTGTCTGGGCGTGTGCGGACCCCGATTACGACATCACGGACAGGGCAGCGGTCTTGGCCCAGTTTGTGAAGATCTACATGGAGAAGTTCTACGGGCAGGTGAGCGTGACGGGCCCAGCGGACGTGGAGGACGTGGTGCACGAGGCCTTGAGGATGCACGAGGAGTTCTGCAAGGGGTGGGTGGCCACCCATCACAAGACCCTGTCGGCTGAGGTGACCGCTGCCACGGAGGCACTGGTGGGGCAGTTCTTCGACGACCTGAAGCCCTACATGCCAGCACACCTGCACGTGACCAGGAGGCACCTGGCATGCTACCTGAGGAGGCACGCCACGTACAGCGGGGAGTTCGCGTACTGCCTGTATCATTTCATGACGAGCCTGGACCACAGCAGGGGGAACAGGAACCCCAGCTACAAGGCCATGAGCAAGGAGCAGAACCTGTACACCACAGCCCTGAAAAACATGTCTGAGCTGCTGCACTCCAACCTTACGAAGATAAGGGACGAGTTCAGGCAGTTTGTGCAGGGATCGTTGGTGTTTGACGCCCTCTTTGTGGACTGGCATTACATCGCCAGCCAGATGCCGCACCACCACAGGGAGTTCGACGGGTACGCCAACAACTTCAATCTGTACAGGACGCGGGCTGGGGGTAGGGCAAACGCCTTCCCGCCCTGGCAAAACATGAGATTCAACTGACTTGAACCGGAGATGCTGGAAATTCAAGACGCCCTTATGTATTTAAGCGGACGCAAGGCGTGGGCATGAATCAAACTTTTATGTCTGAACAATATATTGACCTGACTGAAGATGGGAACAATGACCTGGCTGGAGGCGAGAACAATGACCTGGCTGGAGGCGAGGGCTGGATTGCTGATGGAGGGGCTGGACAAGATTCCCCGCGCTTTGAAGCTGATATCAAAGATGCACTAATGGCTAGTGCATTTATGGCTCAGACAGACGAACAGGAGTATGCCCACCTGGTGGCAGCATGTGCAGCTAGCCTGGAGGTCCCCGACGAGGAGAAGGCAGCGCTGGACGCGGCGATTGCAGCGAGCCTGGAGGTCCAGGATGAGCAAGCGAGCCTGGAGGTCCAGGATGAGCAGGCAGCACTGGATGCAGCGCTGGAGGAGGCACTGCAAGCGAGTCGTGGCCCAGTCAAACTGCCGCCAGCAGCAGCAGTACAGGGTCTTGGCCAGGCAGCAGCAGGGGGCGGACTACCCCTTGATCATCCAGAAATGGTTGGTCGGGGTGCAGACGGCCGCTTACTCCGCCAGCCTGCAGCTAGGACGTTTCCGCCCATCAATTGGCCAGCAGCGCAGAGTCGTGGCCTGCCTGCAGCAGTGCGCGGACTGCCGCCCACAGCTAGCGAGCTCAGAGCGGAAGCAGCCATGAGGCGCATGATGGGGGCGGATGGAACGAGCCTCCCCCAGAAGAGGCCAAGGTCGCCTGAGGGAGAGCCGAAGATTTGTCTGCAGAGGGAAGAAGATTCGAAGCTGTGTGTGATTTGCAAGGATAGGCCTAGCTGCATGGTTTCCCTTCCTTGCGGTCACATCAACAAGTGTGAGGACTGTTCCAAACAATCTAGGCTTTCCAAGCCCTACTGCATGACATGCAATGTCTGGGGAGACGCTGATCCATGGACGTGCAGCCACATGCTGACATCTCGTACAAAGTGTCTTACTTGCAACAAGTGGGAGACTTCCTGCGTCCGTGTCTTCATGCCCTGAAGACTGCTCCTGTGTTGATGCAATTCATTGAATTTTAATGTTTTAAAGTGATGGATGTGATCTGGTATGCGTGCATTTTGAATTCTTAGTAATTTGTACGTGTCTGTAGTCCGAAACTTCAAATATTACTGCAAATAAAGGTTGGATGTGGGTATTTAAAGCACATTAACTACAAAGCATAATGCCTGACTTTTATGTCGAATAGTAATATTAGAAACAATCAGGGTGGAAACAATCAGGAGAGACCTCCCTTCATCGACAGGGCAGCTGTGCGCGCTAGGGCTGCTATGGCTGCTGGTGGTGCTGGGTATGGAGATGATGCTGGGGCTGCTGCTGCTGCTGGGGCTGGGGCTAGGGCTGAGGCAGGACCTAGGCCTAGGACTGGACCAGCAGCAGCACCTGCTGCTAGGGGTGCTAGGCGCGAAGGTGCCAGGCCAAATTCATCCCCACAGCCCCCAACTGTACACAGAAGCGCTGGGGATGGAGGTGCCAGGCCCCAGGGTAATCCCAGGTCTCCCAGTGCACGCCCCCGTTGGACGCCTCTTACGAGAGAGGAGGCAGTCAGGCTGACTGGTATCTCGTTGGGCGACGGAGGCCCTGCTGGTGGCGGGGCTGGGCCTGCTGTTCAGCTTCAGCCTAGGGCTCAACCTGGGTCTCAGCCTAGGGCACATGGGGCTCAGCCTAGGGTTCAGCCCATACTCCAGCCCGTACTCCAGCCCACACTCCAGCCAGCTGTTCAGCCAGGGGCAGGAGCTCAGCCCAGAGTTCCGGTGCAGGACGCTGGCACGGGCGGGCTGCCCCCAGATCACCCTGAAATGGCTGGGCGAAACGCAGACGGCACAGCGCGATCAAGAAGCCCGGAAGAGATCCAAGAGCTGCGCAGGCAGCTTGCTGAACGCGATAGGGAGATTGCCCAGCTCAAGACCGAGAGCAGCAGGGCGCACAGTCAGCACAAGTACCACCAGCTATCCCTGACACGCGGGTGTGACGAGGAGTTCGCGAAGAGGCAGGAGGCCCACGACCGCCAGCTTTCAGAGATGAGGGCGAGGCACAGGCGACAGCTGGATGCAATGCAGGCACAGCACAAGAGCAAGCTCGACGAGATGCAGGCAGCCCACAAGCTTGAGGCGGATAAAGCTGAGGCAGAACTCAAGCAAAAAAACGAGTGCATTATTTGCCTTGTTAACCAGAGGAATATGTATCTTACTCCATGTGGCCATTTTGTATGCTGTAAGACATGCTGGAAGGGCATATGTTCCAAAGCACGCGATGCAAAAACAAAGACAACATGCCCTGCATGTCGTGCCATTGTGACTGAGGTCTTTCCGTTCTACATGTGAGAACCTTAAGTTCCTTAATCCATCCTGGATTGTTATTTTAATAAATATTTCCCAAAGAAGGGTTGTCTGTAACGCCAGCTAACACCTATAAAAATAACCCACCATTTAAGGTCATTCATGTGCAGCCTGGTCGACACCCTTTTCGACGACAAGCGCATCATAACCGTGGTGCTCATGATGTGGTTGGTGCTAGTGCTGGCAGTGTTTAAGGAGGTAGGGATGCTAGACAGCAAGTTCATGACACTGGGCCCGTCCGAGGGCACCCAGTTCATGGGGATGGTCCTGAACACGTGGTACAAGTGGGGGCTGGTGGCTGGGTTCACATTTGTCAACACGTCTGTGAACGACTTCATGTCGGACGCGATATCTCCGTGGATCCTGAACACCATCACAGACCACAAAACCAAGTACATCCCCTACACCAAGCTCACATGCCTGACCATCACCCAGTTTTGGGGCATGTATTGCAATATCATGGGGGTTTTCAGCATCTTCCTGGCCATGAGCCAGATCGACTTTGTGCTGATTCGCATGGTGGCCGATCTCACCGTGAATGCATACACGACCAGCAAGTTTATGCGGAACAAGACCCACTGCCCGGAGGAGTACTTCAAGATGAGGGGCGAGACGGAGATGACCAGGATTCTCCCAGACGCCGAGTCCGCGTCTGAGAAAGGCTGAAGACTGAGATGGCCAGGATTCTCCAGACGCTAGGTCCGCGTCTGAGGAAGGCAACGAATATTGAAAAAAAAGACTTGCTCTCCGTATTAATGATGGTGTATAAACTATGTAAATGGGTGTTTTGAGGTTGCTGTTGTTTCTGGTGCACGCCATTGCAGCCCTTTACCTGGGCGTGACACATAAGTCCCTAGTAACGGAATCATATGCTGAGGTCCTCTCCGCCCTCCCTGTGGGGTATCCAAATTACAATCCAGCCACAGCCTCATCAAACGGCTCTAACTGTTTTTTTGAGGTGTGCAGCACGTATGAGACCGTGCAGAAGGGCCTGGAATGGAACGTGTTTGCGCTGCTGGCAGCGTTTGAGTGGGTCAGCGCCAGCTTTGCGCTGGCCTGCCTGGGGTTTAGCTCCACGTGGTGCTTGTTGTGGAATGTGGCGGGGGGCGTGCTGATATTGTATTACGACAACAGCATGTCCATCCTGCAGGTAGGTGTCACTGTGCTGGCCCTGCTGGTGTCATCCATAGTCCCCTGGATGATCCCCAACAGGGTGGTGCTGCAGTATGTGGAGTACTGTGTCTCCACCCCCCTAGCCTTCCTATCCGTTTTCGTGCTGTTTGTCCCCAGCGCTCCCTCGTGGGCAGGGGTGCTGGGCACTACAAGCATCTTCCTTTGTAATCTCAACGGGATGGGCGCCTACCTGTCCTTTCTTCAGAACTGGGAGGCAAGCCAGCTGGACACGGGGGGCTTTTTCGATACGATGAGGGTGAAAAACCACGTCAGACTCTTCCTGCTGAACGCGTGGCTGTCGCTCTGCATGGGGGGGCTGCTGGTGGTGTACCTGGCTAGGGACTACCTGCTAGGGGACCTGATTGTTCCATGGTGGACGGGGGCCATCGCCTACAACCTGCTGATCATGCTGGTGCTGTCCTGCAGCTGGGCAGTGCTGTGCTACGCCTTATACGGGTGTGACTGGTTTGAGCGCATGGGGAGCGGGCTGGCCATCCTGGACGCTGCTGCCAAGTTGCCTGTGGTTTTCCTCATCTACGCAAACTACGGAACTTAACTTGAAATAGTTAGTTTCGAGGTTTATGATTTGTATTTAAGGAATGCCCTACAGCCATTGATTCTAATGACATTATGTCTAGACAAAATAACAATCTTAACAACGACAGGGTTCAGTCAGTCCCAGGAGTACCAGATATGCCAGAGGGGTTTATATATGACCTAACCAGCTTTACAGACAGTGTGAATGGAATAATAAATTCCACTTCTGAAGCTGTAAGTTCAACTGCTGGCTATGCTGCCAGAGGTCTGGGTGAAGTTCCTTCAATAGTCAGTTCAGGTATGGCAGCCACAGCTGCAACTGTAGCTTCAATTCAGCATGATGAACTTGGCCTTTTCACAACATTGGCTGCAACATTTGCAGGGGATATGATCTTCAGTGGACTCTCTGCTCTGACAGGTGGATGGGTTCGTGCTCCCACCTACATAGCCAGAGCTGAAGTTGCAGCTGCAATAGCAAATGCTGCTATGCCTAATACCTTAGTGCCAAGAATGGTTGGCTGGCTTGCAGGATCCATGACTGAGGAGGGCAGACGAGTCTTAGCCACCCAGGCGATCGTGGCTACTGGCAATGCCGTTTTCTCTGGAGCGCGAGATGCTGTCAGAGGAGTGGCACAGGTGATGCCTTCATTTCAATCCCAGGCACAATCCCAGGCACAATCCCAGGCACAACCCCAGGGGCATGTTGTTGGCGGGGCGGCTCCTGTTGGGGTCCCTAGTCCTGCAATGCTGGCGGAAATAGCTGAAGCAAGGATGAGGAGGCATCAGGGGCAGGTGGCGGAGGGGCAGGCTGTGGTCCCTGATCTATCCGTGCTCGGCGATATTGCTGAACCCAGGATGCATCCGCATGGAGGGTTTGATGTCCCTGCTGGCGTTCCCATATACAGCGCTCCTGCAGTGGGTGAAAGGAGACCCAGGGATGAGGAGCCTGCAGACCCCCCATCCAATCGTCGTTCCAATCGTCGTCGCATATAAGCGGACGGACCCTCCAATCGTCGTCGCCAAATGGCCTAGCTCCAGCTGAGAGTTTTACCTTATTAAATCCAAATTCGAAATCCAAAATCGAAATCCAAAATCGAAATCCAAAATCGAAATCCAAAATCGAAATCCAAAGTCGAAAACCACGCCTACTGCGAATTCCCCAAGTCCACCACGACAGTCACTGAGCACACTGTCAGCACTGCCACCCCTAAAAGCACATGCATCCCATCGCTGAACCAGAGGGAGGGCAGGCATAAAAGAGCGAACAGAGACACCACTGAAACCACACTGGAGTTGACCGGGCTGTTGTAGAACCAGTTCTGCTCCACGAGGAGGGCCAGGCAGGCCACTATGACCGTGCTGCCCACCCACAGGTACAGGCTCAGGTGCTGGGCCAGGCTGTTTTTGCGCTCGCTGTAGAAGCGCTGGTAGTAGGCAAAGAACCCCACCAGAAATCCTAGCACCCCGTAGGATGGGACCAGGTAGAGGTCCCTGGCTTGGTGGGTCACAGCGGCCCAGCTGGCCAGGGCCCCCAGGATGAAGCGCTGGCAGCTGAAGAAGGCCATTGTGCCGTCTGCGCACGGGGTGATGTAGCTCGCCTCCACCATGGCCACCAGGATTGCGAGGCAGGAGATGATCCCAGCAGTGTTGTCCCAGAAGAGCAGGCTGATGATCACCACCACTGCTAGGACGACCGGGAGGTAGTATGCTACCCTGCAAAGAAACCTGCTCTCAAACACCATGACCCTGGAGAGGATCAGGGAGGCAAACAGGCAGCTCAGCATGACAGGGGTGACAAGGTGGACGGAGCAGACGGATTGACACGTGTCCTTCCGCCAGGAGCCCCTCTGCTGCCTGCATTCCAGTGCGCCCTGGGCGCTCAGGTCGTAGAGCTGATCAGCGGTGATGTCCAATGCGCCCCACTGGCTTATGTAGCCCAGGTAGGTGGTGTTGTAGTAGTTGGAGAGGCATGCGCACTGGGCGGAAGAGACGGCAGTGTTGCACCACGCGATCCGTGCCAGCGCGCCCCATGCAGGGATTCTGTAGCCCCTAGGGTGCGTGAGGTTGTACACGGGAGATCGGAAAAAGCTGTCCACTGCCGACCAGTTCCCGAATGTGGTGCGGTACGTGAGGGGAATGTTGAAGTCGCGCTTGAGAGTGTAAAAGCACAGGAGGATGATGGTCAAAACAGTGGACGTCACAAACATCAATCCTACAACCTGCTTATGCTCTCTCATACTTGTTTGCTTTTTGTTTAGTTCTTAAATAGCGACAGGAATGTACCAGCCAAGACCAGCTAGATCTCCCTGCAAAGCCTGTGCCTGGGTATGAGGTTCCCCCGCCGGTAACGGGACACACGAGTAGACACGCTGGAGAGGCAGACCCAGCAAACAGGCAGGAGCACACACAGGGCCACTAGAACAGCTGCCAGCCAGGGCTTCCAGACCAGCCGGAACGCATCCGTCACCTCCTTGAGGGCTATCCAGATCGCGCCCACCCTGGCATTGGCCTCCACGTTGCTGCACACCACCGGGTACAAGCTCATCAGCTTAAAAAAGGCGGGGTCCTGGCACTTTTTCAGCAGCTCCCTCTCGTTCTCCAGGCGCATGCACGCACGGGTGTACGCAGTGTAGATTATGCCCAGGCTGTCAAGGCCCATGCCCGTGCTCACCATGGCGACCAGGATGGACACGAACGCGCTGAGCATTATCTATTTATATGAGCTGATTCGGCAGCTTTAATAACTTTGCCACACCAAGGACAGGTATGACCATCTTCCAGATAGACAACAGCCGCCCGTTCATATCCGTGAACGGGCTGCCCGTCCAGTGGCAGACTGGGAGCGCTGCGTTTATGACGCTGTCCTCGCGCCTGGTGAGGATCAACCAGCACGGGGTCTCCTTCAAACCCAAGTCCTGGCACACCAGGGCCCAGCTAGGGGCCATGCCGGCCTGGGAAAGCCAGAGCTGCCTGCAGAGCGCGTTCGGGCTGTGCAGCACCAACAATAGCGTGATGTTCCCGTCCACCCACACCCCCATAGTGAGCGAGAGGCTTGACTGGATCTGCGGGGATGCAACCACCCTCAGGGCAATAAGCAACAGCTCAAGGTACGACGTGAGCTCGTGCGATGTCCTGGACGCTGACATGGACTACGTGCTGTCAGACGACATCCTCTACAGCACGGGCAGTGCGTCCATGCCAGACTGGGTCTACTGGACTGTGTGTGTGCTTGTGGTGTACCTGGTGCGGTGCCTAAGCAAGTACGTGCTGGCATCCCTGAGCAAGGACAAGGTCTACCCGAGCCCGTGGGTTTCCATCCTGATATGCTGCACTACCACTGTGCTTGTGACCATGCAGGGAGACTTCATGTATGCCACTGAGGAGGACCTGATCTACTACTGGTTTGTCATACTCTACATATGCACCTACTGTGGGATATTCATAGGGGCACAGTGGCTGTCGTTTGCTGGCATGGAGAAGCAAAGGGATCCCCCTTTTTACAATCTCCTGTCAGGGGTGCTGCAGCTGGTGGCCATAAGGCTGTACTGTGGCGCAGAAACACCCTACAATCCCCCGATACTCTTCATAGTGGCCAGCAGGGTGTTTGTTAAGAGCCGCAGGGGCTGTGATGCGCTAAGGAGCATCACCCTGCTCCTGGACTCCCTTATGCTGGGGCTGGGATGCACCCTTGGGTTCAGCCCGCAAAGCCAGTACCTTATAGCGCTAGCAGCGGCCGCCTTTGTGGCGTCGGATATGCTCGTGGCAGCATGAGGGGGCTAAACGTTTTTCAGGCCAACTGGACAGGCATGGACACAATAATATTCATTTCATTAGCTCCCTCGCAAACACCACCATGTGAGCATGGTGCTCTGATGGTCTTTGGAACAGGTGCATGGAAGTTGTCAGCAGGTAGGATCTTGAGCAGCGCTGGCACCAGGCTGTAAGGCATGGATGGAGGGGCGCTTTCTCCAACGCCTTGACCTCGGACTCCAGATTCCCCACGAGCACGCTGGCATAGGTTGGGGCGAACTCGTTCGGGATGGGAGTACAGCAGCGTGGCATTTTGATTTGAAACCAAACACTAGCCGTTATATAGACCAAATAAAAAAAAGTAAAAAAAAGTAAAAAAAGTAAAAAAACAAAAAAAAATTCAAACCCAGTTCAAAATTAAACTTCAAATCACACAATGTATTTAATCCGAAAGACCACCCTCCTCCCTATAAGGGATGATAACACGCATTCTGCCAACAGGAAGAACACTGAAAGGGTGATACCCCACTTGGGCTCGATCTCCTGGATCGGGAGGAGGGCCAGGCAGAGCGACGCAAGGCTCAGTACGAGGCAGGCCACACCAGCAATGTGTCTTGAGGCCACCGCCTGAAGACAGGCCAACGCTAAAATGAGGGCCGCTCCAAAGGGGAGGGACCACTGGGAGCACATGAAGGGGAGTGGCAGGGCCGAACAGGCCAGCGCAACGCCAAGGTGGGGCCTTCCATCAAGGCCAGCTATGAAACCCTGGGCATACAGGCACAGCATGGGCAGGGGGCAGGCCAGGGAGCAGACAAGGGGGTACTGCAGGGTGAGGAGATTGGTGAGGGCCATGAGCACGCCAAACAGGATATACCCCAGTGCTATTATCCACCCACGGAGACCTTCCTGATTGTTGTCAGTCTTGGGCAGCTTCTGCATCTCAAGGACTATCTCCTTATTGTGGCCTGGCTTGGGGCCGTCTGCCTCAATACAGGTATTGTTTGACTTCACCGTAATCGCGCTCTTGACAGCAGCTGGCTGCAGCCCCTCCACCACAGGCCAGGAGATAGTCTTGGGGTGGGGGCCAATGTGGATCTTGAGCCTTCCAGCATCAATATCCCTTCCACAGAAGGTAATGACATCATCAAAGGGGGACCTTGACATCCCTGGGTTGGAATGAATTTGAATATACTGGTCAAAGCGGCAATCTTATATGTTGTTGCATGAAGTGCAGACCCCCTGACTGATGCCACAGTCTTTCACAAAGAAGCCGTTGGCGCAATTTATACAGTTGTTGCTGCATGATGTGGATCCAGCAGCTGTGGTAAACATGCCCGTGCTGCACTGAATGCAGGAAGTGAGCCCTGTTGATGAGTAGGTGCCTGCTGTGCAGTTGGTGCAGTGTCCAACCAACACACACAAGCCATTGACTAACATGTACCCAGGATTGCATGCGAAAGGGCATGAGTTGGGGTTACCGTTGACCCCTGGGCCAGTGTAGGTGCTGTTGTCCACAGCGTTGGTGCAGGGCGAGGCTGTTCTGCAGCCAGCAAGGCAGTCATACTCGTAGGGGCAATTCGTTGTTTGGCTGGTGCACCATGATGCGTAGCCAATCTCAACACACCCACTCCCTTTTTTCCAAGGGCAAAAGGCGTATGATGGGTCCATCAAATCATTGCAGTAGGTTGTTGTGTAGTCGTAGGTTGAGTACATGAACTCTGCGTGATAGTCCGAGCAGTACTGGCCCGCTACAAGTGTAACAGGGCTGAATGTTTGCAGATAGCTGGCAGTCGCAGCTGGCACAGGGGCTGCTGGAGCAGCCACAGCAACAGAGAAGAAATACTTGCCTGCCTGGCAGGCCTGGCACACCGACGCTCCGTTGTCGGAGTACCATCCGGAGGTACAGTTGGAGCACTGGGTAGAGTTGAGGGTTTGAGTGAATGTGCCCATGCTGCAAAAGCCACACGCCCCTGTGACAGAGGAGGTCCCTGGAATACACGTGTTGCAACCGGAGGGAGATGGTGTGCCTGTGCTCACTGTGGTGTACCCTGCAGGGCAGAGAGTGCATACTGACGCTGGGGCGCTGGCGTAGGCCCCGATAGCACATAGAGTGCAGACGGAGCTCGAATTGGCGCCTAACACAGTCGAGTACGTCCCTAGCTGGCAGGCAGTACACACAGTGGCGCCCGCCTTGGAGTAGTAGCCAACCGGGCACTGGGTGCAGACACCTATGCTGAGCCCGCAGTTGGCAGGGTAGTAGCCGTCGTTGCAGGAGACACACGTACTGCAGGCTGTGGACCCTGGGGAGTTTGCAAAGGTGCCATTGGAACAGGTGGTGCATCTGGTGGATCCAACAGGAGAATAGGTGCCGTTTGGACAGAGATCACAGTTGCCTATGAGGACACATGCTCGGTTTTGCAGTTTGTAGCCAGGGTTGCATTGGATCTGGCAGGAATTCGGGTCGTAGTTGTTGCCTGCTGTGGTGAGGATGCCGTTTGCTACGCCCGTGCATGGGGAGGCCGTGTAGCAGCCGGCGTCGCAGGTAAATCCTAGAGTTGCGCCTCTACTGGATAGCACTGTCCAACACCCACCACTAGTAATCCACGGACAGTAATAAGGGTTTCCGCATACAAGTTGGTCTCCCGAAATAAAGGTTCCAGGTATATAGT
>Ga0214193_1000331_pt1 | contig 11434 bp, 3 predicted proteins | sample TroBogEpilimnion_10_FD_153031 | JGI IMG/M metagenome (GOLD analysis project Ga0214193, IMG submission 153031) | Freshwater microbial communities from Trout Bog Lake, WI - 05AUG2008 epilimnion | ecosystem: Environmental > Aquatic > Freshwater > Lake > Epilimnion/Euphotic zone | place: Trout Bog...
GTTTCGAAGTTGATGATTTTGTTTTTATGTTTTTCAATAAGAAGAGAAAGTGAAAATAGTATTTTTGATGAAACTGGTTCATTGAAAAGACTAATAAAAATTCTGATAATCATTTTTTTCCAAATTCTTTTAGGTGACGGAGTATTAATTTCTTTTTTGAGAGGGGTACCCCCTGCAAAAGTGGAAAGTAATACTACTAACAAAATTTCCTTACTAACTCTCTTGTAAAACTATCGTATTTGTTTTTATGATCATCGCGTACTCGAATTTTGGCGCCCTACCTTTTTCACGAGAGGAAACCGAAAGAGTGTACAGTCTGCGGACAAACGCACGTCTCTCGCTTTTTCCGTGAATAAGGGAGGAATGCTACCTGTCCTAATAAGATTTTAGATTTCAGATCTTAGCGAATAAGAATAGGTTTAAGGAGCAACAACGTGAGAAACAGACATTTTAGCAATAGACGACAACACTAGACAACAACTGACCGACAATGACATGGACCTTCTACGACAAATTTTGATTGGTAGCAATCAAAAAAGGTTGGCATAAGGTTAGACACTGGGGTTAGTATATTAATTTAGATTAGTATAGTTTCCCTTAGACACCTTAAGTAGATATGTTAAGTGACAAATCTCTTTAGGATGTTATGTTTTGAGCGGTGTTTTAGAGATGTTGTGGTGATTTAGACGTTGTTACAAAAATTAGGTTTTTAGAGATGCTATAAATCTTTTCTGTAAAATGTCTATCATGAAGAAAATCTGATCAATCTTTCTTTCTATCCAACTCTCTACTCTACCCTTAAAATAGCGTGGTAAAATATGTGCTGGCATATTTTACAAAAAAGTCCTAGGCACTATTCTATTCTCTTTCTTTCCTAAAAACTCCATCTTCTTTCTTTCCTCAAACTTTTCATTTTCCTTGTTTCCTACTTTTAGACGATAAGTAGAATTGACTTTTGACCAATGCTTATTAGAAGTTTTACTGGCCATAAAACTTTGAAAAGGATTGTGTACAAAGTTAATACCACCGAGTGGATTTGAATTTTGTTTTTATTTTGCCATGATTGGTGTAACTAAAATCTTTTTGTGTGCTATGTATACTACGCATACCTGAAAGTTGCAAATGTGAGAAAGTAAACATTCGACCCTCTCCCACATGAGTGTAAAATTAGTAACACTAATACATGAAAAATGGCAAAAACAAATGAAAACATAAATTTTCATCACCTCTTAGAGATAGATTAGACACGCATACGCAAAAATAGAATTTCGAACCAAAACTTATTGACAGAAGACTACCTAAAAATAGAACGCAGCAGGAGGTAATTGTTTAGCAATTGAGATTTTCACCACCCCTCCTTACTGGTTAGGTAATAAGTTTTTTGTATAAAAGTTAAGAAGGTTGGTTTAACGGAGCATTCAATTTTTTGAATTCTCTCGCACACCACTCCAGGTACGAACTTTTATTTTTGTATTGAAAGACTTGTTAAAGATTAAGTTAAGGCGTAAAAACTTTTACTTTTTCTTACGTAATTTACTTCCCTTAGGAAGAAACTTTTTTGAAGGACCTGGTACTGTTAGACAAATAATAGATTTTCTAAAAGAAGTGGATCGGACTGTATGGATCAGTGTGTAGAGTTTCTGGACACGCGAAAATTTAGAAGATTCCTATCTTACTGTGCATTATTTGAACTAGTAAGATTTAGAGAAATATCTTTAATTTGATTGGGTTGATGTGTCACAACCAGGACGATTCAATCTAGCAGCAAATCTGTTTGAAGATACGGAACTATTTTTTGCGAGCTCATTTAAAAAATCAGATACTAAGTGTAGGAGTGCTCTTTTTGCTAGACTGTGAAACACTGCACACCCTTACATTCTCTGAAACTTCTGCAGAAAAAACTAAATTAAGTACGGTACTCAGACTTCTTCAAAAAGCTTCTAAAACCCATGGTTGTAAAAGTAGACCCGAGGGCAGAAAATCTTGATAAACTATTCTTAATTTATGCTGATATCGAGACTGAATCACTGAGAAAGCTTAAAATATTGCAAATAGCAGCGGTAACCCAGGATGGAGATACTTTTTGTAGCTTCATAAATCCAGGGGAGCCCTTGCCACTTAGAGGAACTAATATTCATGGTCTCTATTTCGAAGTGAAGGATAAACAACTTTATCGCGATGGTAGAGCTTTACCCTCCACTACCGAGGTAGATGCTTTGAATAAGTTCAACAAATGGCTTAAAGCTTTCAATAAACCAATAATACTTGTGTTCTACAATGGTATTTCGTTTGACGGGCCGGTATTGGCCAAGTTTTACAAAAAACATGGTCTTTCCATAACAGATAACGTCAAATACCTAGCAGATCCCTTGTCTTGTTGTCGTGATTTATTCAAAGATACCGGAAATCATAAATTAAGAACATTAGCAGCATATTGCTCTGTGGATCAAACCGCAGTGCATGACGCTTTAGATGATAGTTTAGCCTTAAAGAAAATCTGTGAATACTTGGTGGATCGCGAAAAAACTTCTCTAGCTTTTTTGATAGGGAGTTATTTCAAAACCTTTGAGTATTTCACAGCTAAATTAGATCTTATGGACATAGACCAATTAGAACCGGAAATGTGTGGGTCAGGGGAATAGTTTAGAAATAGATTTTTCCCATGTAGGATTTGGTTACTCAGATAAAGAAGTAGCGAGAGAAGAAATTCAAACGCAACTTCCTAATGAATTAATTTGAATCCTATATCCCTCCCGCAAAATTTAGGGTTTTAAATCTCTATGCTCCTCTTTTCAGCACAAACTCAGATTACTCTGCCATAAGTACTGTATTCCTTCTTCCCATAGCACCCCTTATTCCCTTTCCCAATAAGCATGATTGAAGTTGAGCAGTCTAACGCAGACAAGCATGAAAGCAGAGTGTTCAGACGAGATTCTCGCCCACGATCTTTCAACAATCTCCACTGGACTCCACCTCCCCAGCGAAATTTCTACCCGCAAAGGAATGGATGCCACACGAGACCGCGAAACAATTACGGACGAGGACCTCTACGAACTTCACATTTGGTGTCATCACGACATCAACAGCAGGCCCAGGAAGACACACGTGACCCTCTTCCGAGAAAAAATCCGTTCACCGGAAGACGTCCATCCTTCCTTATTGGACCGCAAGAACCAACCTTCTCAACTAGGCCTTTCTACCGATACCGACCCAGGAAAGCTCCCACTCCTGACAAAAGCTTGCGAAAAGTAACCATCAACCAGGAAGTGAGCCTGCCTCAGGAAGGCCCTGCAGATCTCCCAAAGGAACCCCTCAAGGAACCTTTGGTAGTGCCAGCACCACAATCTTCTGACCTTCAGCCTAAGAAGATTGTTGAACCCCAGTTCCAAACCACCATCCATAGGAACCGGGAACTAACCAGGATCAAGAATGCACACCTTCCCATCGTACAAATCGAAGGATTGCATTTCTACAACATCAGCACCAAGATGGAAATTCGACGCCTGGAACATCAAACAAGAACCCTGATCAAGGAGGCTAAGGATACGCAAGAACTCTTCAAGACGCTTGAACAAGACGACGGACCTTCCCAGCCAGACGAACCTCCAAACTCTAAACTTCTCTGTAACATCGCGTATGAGATCCTCATCAAATACAGTACAGAGGAGGCGGAAGGCCTTTCTCATTTCCTCAAACAATTGCAAGCAACTAAAGGAAAAGAGGAAGTCCACCTTGAAGCTCTTGAGAACGTGCAAATCTCCGACTGGGACCATTACCTCACTGCACTCCAGAAGATCAACACACAACAAACAACCGATCTGAACGCCCTCTCATTTCAAGCCGACTCCTTGCCATTAGGAGGAGCTGGACCTCTCCTACATGGACTCATCAGGAATTGCTTCACGGAAACGCAAGAAGAAGAAAAAGATCTCTACACCATTCGGAATCTCCCTTCATCTTTGGGTCAGACGTTGCAACACCAACTGGAACAGTCCTTCAAACGGAAACAATTCCTTATCCGGAATATACCCCTTTGGTTGGAACCTCTACAGAAGGAACAACGCATCACCAAGGATGAAATGGGACAACTTCTCACCGCTTTCCCCTACTTGATGAAGCTCAAGTATGCCTTCCAAACAGAAGAAGGAAAAGAAAGGACAGAAAACCCGGAAAAACCCTCAACTTCCCAGTCTCGAGGTCCGCTTTTCTTCCTTAATAACATCACCCAACTCCTCTTCTCTCGAAACCAGACAGGAAGGAAACTACTTCAAGCTTGGGACCGAAGCTTCTACCAGGAATTCTACGACACCACTTCCTATGGACTTCAGGCCAGGATCCGGAAATTGGAACAACTGTTCCAAGGAGAGAAAGGACTCACCAACAATCCACGACGGCTGAATAGGCCAAAAACCCTTTGTCATCGCACCCTTGAGAAATTAGGTTTTTGGACCTTGGTGGAAAAAGAACCTCCTCTCCTCTCCAGCGACTCCAAGATAGCCTACTGGGCTTTGATCAACTACTGCCGCTTGGAACAGCAAGACCTCTCCGAAGCCAGGACCAAGATCATGAAATCCAGAGGATCCCAGAACTCCTACGTACAAGAATCCATTCTCGCTGTCAACAACCTTAATCGTCAGATTATCCAGTTGCAGATGGGAATCAATGAACTTGTTCGGTTCCCTACCATCGCACAGTATCTCATGCTCCCCTTGGACCAGAGGGAGGAAAGCCTCATTAAGGGTTGTGTGAAGAGGCAAGGGAATTACTTCCTTCTCCTCGACTATGACCCTACTACGGAGGAGGATCTATTCTTCGATACCATGTCTCTCATCATGGCTACTCCGCGCTTCCCTCCTGACCTGTTTGAGATACTCGGGATTGAAACCAAATCCTACACACCATCATCTATCTACTGCCAGGAACCTGCCTACTCCCGTGACCAGGATGAATCTACAAACCCTGAAGAAACACCTGGTACTCGAGAAGAATATTCCTCCAAAGACCCTCCACAAGAAGTTGAAGACTGGACCGAAGAAGAACGGCAACCGGACCACCAGCCTCCCACTTCTAAAGAGGAAGCAGAAGAAGATGAGAAATCTCCTTTTCACGAAGAAGACGCAAACAAAGATCCAGAACCCGAACCAGAAGCCGGTGTTGGATCTTAAACAGCAAAGAAGAAATGCCATAGAAGAAAGAAGAACTCGGAAGCAGAAGACTTGATTTTATTAAGGATTAGGCTCCCGACCCTTATCCACAAATGATTGCGGGAAAGGAAAAATGATTTTCACAAGCACCCACATTTCCTGGAAGTAGAGGCAAAATACTTCCACAAGAGATTTTTTTTAGAAGCACTTTTTTGCAAGATTTTGCTGTGCACCAGTACTGTAAATATTAGAGTGTGCTTGTTAGAGTTGTTTTTTCATTCCCTTGTTTATAGGAGAATTTACGGAAAACCTCTCTATGAAATGTAGAGAAGCCTACGTAAAGACTCACATGTTCTCTTCGCAGTACTTAGCCACATTGGGTGACCCTCTTTAGCTCAATGCTCGGTTATTTACTCACCCCTATCCATTGTACATACTTTCTAGCTCATTTTTTAAGCAATCATTTGATGGTGCCCCTTCTAGCACATTTTTTCTACTGCCAGGACATGCATTTGGCCTAAGCCAACCCTGTAAGCTTTAACTCAAGGATACTCTCCACCCAATTACTCCCCGAAAAGTAGGAAAGTTTGGTTTATAGGCGAACATTTCTGGTTTAATTTGCCCATAGTCAGTTATCATTAACCAATAAACCAACTTTAGACTATTAGAGGTAGTGATTTGAGAGTATAAGGACTTCACCCCGAGCATTTTATTTCTTTGATCCCCCAAGATAAGACATTACTTAAATTTTTCACTTCCTTTTAAAATGGTCTCACAAACCAGCAATAGCAAGAAAGTAAAAAACGTAGTTTTGTTAAGTAATGGTCCTCTTATAATACTATGCCAGGAACAAAAATGTGTTCTTTTGTGGAGGTAACAATCCACTTAATAACATCCCTATAATGCTTGCATTTAGGTTATCTTGTCATAGGTTATCAGAATTCCATTTCCCTGTGATTAAATTGAAATAGTGCTCAAACCCTCCTGAACTCCCCACAACCTTGAGTTACTGCAATTTTTGTACATATTTTTGTCATTTTTTGTAAGCGCTTGTTGCAGGCTTTTTATTTTTTATATGTCTGTTCACCATTTGTAAATATGCCTGCCAGAAGTGATGGAAATGGCTAAGTAAGGAAAATTTTCCCATAGGGTTTTTATGTACTTATGGTGCCATTCCCATCACCCCTGTCACTTTTTTGAGAGGGGTAGATTAATATGTAAAGCTTTTTTGCAAAGCTTTTTCACTCCCCTTAGTTTAAGATAGGTAAGGATATTTTTCCCGCAAGTTAGATCATTTTCGTAGATTAGGTTATATTTATAGGGTTACGAATAGGTATTTTTTCACCCTCCCACTTTTAGAATAAGTTTAGGTATATTAGAAAATGGCCACTAGATGTCACCGCAAGGTTTCACCTGGGTGTGCCATCCAGTAGTTGCGTCCGTCGTTGATACGCAGCCACCTGTTGTTGCGTCTCTCGAGCGCAACACCCGGTTGTTACGTTTTTTCGACTTCTCAACTTTTAGGTAAAATAAGGTCAACACACCCCCTCCACAGTAGTTCACTTTTTAGAGTTTTAAGAATTGTCATTTGTCTGGACGCCAAATGACAATGTTAGGAATATTCTAGATAAGATTTTCCCGCCTAAATGCGACGGTCTCCCTATAAAAGGGGATGCCCCGTTACGTTTAGTATCAGTCACATTCCCACCAGGATACGGACAGATTCACCCCACCAGTTATTTTTAAAGTTTACTTAAAAGTTTTACAAAACGGAACTTAGAGAACACAGTGAAACTTTCAATAGTCTTTTTCAAGACTACGGCTTTACTGCGTTACCTAGCCCTTCCGGCTTATCTCCTCTCTCAAAACCTGCAACGACGTAAACACTTTTTCCTTCCTTAAAATAAAAGATAAGAATTCAAAAGACTCGGCTCATTTCTTATTTTTGATTATTGTAAGGCACCCTAAGGTAGTCATTTTCGTATACAGTCCTAAACTCACAAAAAGCCTTACATTTTCAAAAAGTGGTCCTTCGAGCCGTTGTGTTTATTTTTTGCAACTCTAGTTTCTTGAAACATAACTTGGTTCTTGAAATCTCGTTTTGCAAACATAAGCACTTAAGAGACGTACTTGCAAAAGTTAGTCTTGAAAAAATCTTTAAGTCTTATCTTTGTCTTTTGGATTGACTTAGTGTCTTCGTCAAAAACCCCACAGTACCCAGGTAAAGGGTAAGTATTGGGTTTGCTGTTTGAGAAAGTAAAGGAATATAGAGATACTCGAAAAGGTAACTGAAGAAAGAAGACTTCATTCTCCTCTGCACAATTACAACGGCGCTACTAAAAAGTTGCGGTAGGACCCATTTTCATTTCCATTTTTAATTGGTCTATTGTAATTTTGTAACTTGCCTATTTCGAGATTCTTTTTCACTTTTCTTCGAAGAAAAATATGGATTGTTTTTCTGAGAAGAAAAAGGTGGTGTCCTTTTCGGGGATACCTCCTTCTAAAGTAGAAAAAAACAGATTGTCTCGCCTTTGGTCTACTGTTGTGGCTGGGGGTCGAAGCAATAGCAGAAATGAAAAACTGGACGCTTATAGCCAGTCAGTCGCAAGGGAAAATTCCCAGCTAAAACCTGAGCCTCAACATGAGATCTTAGACGAGTCTTTCTATACAAGCAATTTTAGGGGCAAACTCCTTAACATTTCTGTTACGGAGGCGCAACTAGAATTGGTAAAAATAGAACTACCGCTTCTGAGATATGTGACTTTGGCTAAGGGGAGAGAGGTTTTTGAAAAAAATAAGTTGGAGCGTCAAACTTTTGAGAACGGAATGGAAAACATGATTCCAATCCTTATCAAGGCTTACGGTCCGACTTATGCAAACTTTGATAGGAGAGAAAAAGATGTTACAAAAAACATTTTTAGCGCTTTTATCAAGGGAACCTCTCAGATCTTTTCGATCTTGGCAGGCGACATTGATAAAACTAGCTCTATCCCTTTGGCTAAATTCACAATCATCTCGATATGTTTCGGAATCGATAGAGCTATTTTTGCGTATAGAGATTTGGATTTAATGTGGGAGGAGCTTGAGCACGAAAGGGAGGATTTGTACTTTGTGCAAAAACCTAACTTCCGTGTCAGCCTTCCTCATTTGTCTGAAGTCCGAGAAATGTTCGATCATTTCTTTAGAGATAATAGATACGACTCTTTCTTCTATCCAGAAGAAGTTGTTGACCCTCCACAGATGGAGGCGCAAGAGGAAAAATTCCTTTTCCCTAAACCAATTAGCACTCGTGCTAATAAAGGTTATCTTGCGCCGCCGGAGGTTAACACTTTTTCTCCTTCTCTCTCTCTTCCGTCTCGGTCAGAAAAAGAGAAAAATTTCCACCCTGTTTCTCGAAACAGAGGAAACGATCATTTTTCTGACTGCTCTTACGATAGAAAAGGAGTTAGAACCTCTGGTGTAAAAAATATCGCTTCAGATATTTTTAACCCAGATGTCTGTCACATGGGCCCGACTCTTGTTAGAGTTCGAGATGAGGGTTCCATGTCAGACTTGAGAAAGGGATTTTATGAGTCATCACCTTCAGTAGTTGAAAGGCAAGAACTAGATTTGGCCGTTGACTCATTTGATTATTGCATCTTTGGAGAAACCATTGAAGAAATTCTTGGAGTTAAGTTTGCAAGAACTAATTTTAAGGATCCCGGCTCCAAAGAAAGAGCCAAGATTGGGATTTTAAGAAGAGTTCTTAGCGACCCTTTCTCACCACAAAAAGTTAAGACGTTAGTGAATATTGAATTAGGACAAGTGGATTACTCAAAGATGCATGAACAGCAAGTGAGCTCAGCGACTAAAGCTGTTCTTGATTTGGTGCAAACAGAAACTCTTAGATTTAGAGAACCCCCTCCTGTTTTGGGTAATTCCGATAACACAGATAAGACTTGGGAAGCTGTAAAAATGCTAAAAAGAGAATTGGGTCTTTGTGATATTGAGAAAGAAGACAGCATCCACATTACAAAGTACTTGAAAAGACTGTCTCCCATTATCACAGAGAATCAATTGTCGGAAAGCGCAGCCTATGAGCTTTTGACCTCTGTAACAGGGGGGCTGACCAATTCTTTTGTGTGTGGCAGGAGGGATACAAAGATACCTTTTGTTAAATTGTGGAACGTTCTTTCGGCCTCTCGTCCACCCGTAGTGCCTTTGCAAGAAATTACACAAAAGGTGGATGAGTTGTTGAAAAAAGGTTTACAAGATCCAAACATCGTTTTGAAAGAGATTGCTGCTCTTTGGGAAAGTACCAGTAATGGGGATGATGAACTTCAAAAACGTATAGCGGATGAAAGCGCCCTGTACAGTATGCGAAGATACATTCATACTCATTTTGCGTCACTAGCCTCGGCAATAGAAATTTACTTCCGTATTCAGAGTAAAGCGCAAAAAGATGAACAAAAATTAAAAGCAAAATCAGGGAGACCTGAAGTTAGCATGCCTGAATATATGCTTTACATGAATGCGGTGGGTTCATTTCTAAAACCAGGACTTGTTGAGCAAAAAACTGAAACTCCAAAAGCAGATTCTCCAGATAAAGGATGGCAAAAGGTTATCTCTAAGAAGAAAAATAGAAATAGACAGTTTAAGCCTAAGGTTAGCCCTAGTTTCTCAGAGTTCGTGAAAAGCTACAACCCTTTTGATAAGTTAAGAGGGGAGGGTAAAACCACAGTAGGAATTAGCGCAGAGTTAGGCAAAAAGAAAATTAGTAAGCCCGTTAGCAAACCCGTTAGCAAACCCGTTAAGCCTAGGAGGGTGCGGGAAGGTTTTTGTGAGCTCTGTCGATTGCCTGGGCATGTTAAAAAATACTGCTGGACGTACCCGGAAGAGGATATCTCTGATAAGCCTTGTGATATATGCGAAGGGAGACATGGCGCTTCACCTTGCTATTTCGACCCTGAGATGTATAACAAGTATCATGAGGGACAACCTCCACGGGAACTCTATATCAGGCGTGCAGAGGAAACTAGGCAAGTGGTCGTTGACGAAATCGGACCTCACGGGGAAATTTACCATAAGAAGGTGTACCCTCCAGGGGGTTATTACCCTTGGAAGGGAAGGGAGTATATGGGCCCTAACGGACTCATCAAGATTCCCGTACCCTTTCTTTTTGGTCCCCGTAGGGCCTGGAGATCATTCAGCGACCCCAAGCGAGTTCCTGTGCAAAAGACAGCTTCAAACTCCTACCCTAACCCTATACCAGAGAAAAGGAATCTATGGTATTTTAGGTCAGGAAAACCCCCTTACCTTAAGTTTAGACATAAGAGGGGAACTAAGTCCAACCCTAGTATTAATTCTGAGAACGGAAGTGGGAAAAGCGCACCCCACTCTCGTAGGAAGAATGAGCGACAAAGACCCGACCAAACTAGAGTAGGGACTGACATAAGACAAAGACAAGACAATAAGGATACTAGGCCTCAAAGGAATACTGGATTCGTGAAAAGGAACAGGAACTGGTGGGCTACTCCTACTGGCAGTGATTGTGATTCAGATCTTATTCTGGGTAAGAATAGTCCTAGACCTAAGAAAGCAAGAAACTTTCCTGTAGAAGGCCGGATCCCTTCCCCTGAATCTTTTCAGGCTAGAGGTCCTGGTCCTAGACAGGGTTTTCAAGGGAATAATCCCCGTAATAATGGCTATTCTAGTAATGGGAACTATAATCACCAGAATGGACCTAATCAGAATTACCAGCGCCAACAAGGAGGTTACCCCGGTAACTCTCAAAATTACGGACCCAGTAGACCTTATTATCGACAAAGACAGACAAACGACAACTACAACCCTGGGAGAAATGGGAATCGGCAAAACCATTATCCTCAAAACAGAAGGTTTTATCCACAAGAAGGCAGGCCACAAGGTCCTCCCTTGGATAGAAATCAGATGTCAAGAGGAAATGGAAACCGACCACCGCCTCCTAGACCACCTTACAGACAGACTAACACAAGAGGTTGGGGAAGACCAAACAACCCTTATCCTCAAAACGCAGGATTTCGCCCACAAGAGAATCGGACGTACGCCTATTCTCCCCAGGGTAGCCCTGAGTTAAGAGGAAAAGTTGGTCCTCCTCCATCCTCTACACTTTCACACACACAACCTGAAAATAGCATAGGAGGAGCGGATTCGATGAAAGTAAACATTCCTGGAACCACAAATGAAGCCTCAAAAACTGAGAAGCCTCCTTGTGGGATCGGGAATGAGGGTTTCCAAACCATTCATCCAACTGCTCTTCTTACTTCTATTGA
>Ga0214193_1000354_pt1 | contig 10993 bp, 4 predicted proteins | sample TroBogEpilimnion_10_FD_153031 | JGI IMG/M metagenome (GOLD analysis project Ga0214193, IMG submission 153031) | Freshwater microbial communities from Trout Bog Lake, WI - 05AUG2008 epilimnion | ecosystem: Environmental > Aquatic > Freshwater > Lake > Epilimnion/Euphotic zone | place: Trout Bog...
CCCGGGTATGTACACCGATGTGCATGAAATTTTCATTTTAAAATAATATTTTATTTCTTGCCCATAATTTAATTGTGTTTGGAACAAATTAATTAAGGATGTACACTGACGAAGAGTTGAGCGCACCTTACCCTTTGCCACTGCCTGCACTTGATGACATTGAGGACACTCCTCCATTCACCCAAGCTACAGATGGACTTGATATCGAGCCCAATCAGGCCCCGCTTGATCACCCTGACATTGATGAATGGGGAATCTATCGAGGAGATGACAAAGAGCCCAACAAACCTGAAGATGACATTTACTATAGTGACAATGAAGAGGAATCACCCTGTATATCCACTTATGAGCATGACCAAAAAGTAATGCAAAAACCACCAATTGTAAATGATCACACCAATCAATTTGACACTCCAACTCTTACAATTCTCAACCTTCAGCAAGAAGTAACCAAACTTTCCTTGTCCTTAAGACAGCTTATGCGCATAAATCAGCAAGACCGTTGCCAAATTTCAAGCCTAAATAGCAAATTACAATTTGAAATAATGGTTAATACACACCTGAAAGCCATGCTCAAACGCACACAATATCGCTGCGATGATTTGTCCCGCGAAAGGCAACATGCCAGAGTTTTTCATGAACACAAAGATGAGTTCAACAAATGCAATGAGTCAATTCTCAAATACGCTGGATACTTATCCACCGATAACTTTTTCGAGTAATTGCAAAACTCTTTTATAGGATTCTCATCCTACTCCGAAAAATGAAATTTTTTTTTCTCTTTTTTTTCTGAGTAAGGGGAGAGTGTATGGGGATACCCCTTTTTCCAGGCTATCCCATCACAGTATGTAATCAATATATATCTATGATGTATATCTCCACCCTTTTTTTGCATCTGCGATTATTTATAATTGTAAACATTTATTGTTTTCATTATTATTTATGATGTACCTATTGTCCACCCTGCTACACAGTTAAGCACAACAGATACACATATACCGATTAGGTATTATACACAAGGCCTGTAAGGCAACACCTTTTTCACTTAATAAGGGTTAAGCTAAAAAGCATATTAACTGCTAAAAAGCACTACTATAGGATATCTAGGCAAAACTACGATTTAGCTTAAATGTGTCCTTTTTCACAAAACGAAACACTTTTCTTGTATAAGAAAACAAGACAAATCTTTTTTCATTTAATAAGATTTGAGCTAAAATGCATATTTCCGCACTCCCTTTTTTACACCATGGTTAGTTACATACCCTTATAACATATAGGCTATTGACCCCCATGCATAGTCGGTTGGAAATATATATACAGAAAACCACTTGAGATGGTCCATTCTGGTACTTGAACCTACCATCTCTCCCCCCCCTTTCCACAGAGCTGGATTCCTATTGGACGACTACCTCTCCTAATCCTAGAGGACTACTCCCCCCTTTACGGGTATAAAAGAAAGTCCCTTTTGGCCCAAACCTCAGTTCTTCGGTAGGTCCCCACACGTTTAGACTTTCTGCCTCCTAGATACGGTTAGTCTGATACACAAACACTTCACTCTGAGCCAGCCCTAACACGCTACTCAGCACTTAGCATATTTACACACTAGTCCCTTTGGACTTAGAAATATTTTTCTAGTTTTCAACCTAGGTTTAGGTTAGATTAGATTCACACTAGTATTACACTAGCATTGATACCTCATTAGCATTAGCTTTTTCGGCACAATACACAGATTCTGTTATTTGTTAAAAATTATTTAAATTTATATTTTATGTAGATTTATTATTTTTCCATAACTTACTCTGTTGTATAGTCATAGTCCCAAGCAGATTGAATTGTTTATCAATACTGCTTGACTGTCCCTTTAACACGCCAATTTAATACATTTCATTGTTGTATATAAATAAACGTGTTATATTGCCCCAATCATAAGTTTTATTAAATAAGACTATTAAGCTAGAATAGGTATATTATCACTACTCCACCTTAAAAGAGTGTCATCCTGATCCAAGTGTTAATCCTAACAGTTTACAGACATTTTGACAAAGATAACTTAACATCTTGAATAGGTCCTGAATTAGCCAAGCGTGACGAGCATTATCTATCACTGAACCAACACAAATTTACTTATCCCAACAAAACATCTAAAAGGATAAACCAGTAGTATACACTTGTAACTTTACGTGGCACAGTTGAGTCCACTTGGTTACCTGCCACGTAACTAATAAAACTTAGCTGCCAACAAGACTCTGTCTTAAAGGGGTAATTTACAAGCAGGGGAAACTTTAGAGCCGGAAATATTGTTCTCCCTTTGGAGTCCAATATTAATCCCCAGCTGACTACTATCACATCCGTGAGACTCTAATAAACTACTGATAACACCCAGAGCAGGTGGGAACGGGTTTCTGTTCGTAAGAGCAACCATCTCGTGAGAGTGTCCCTTTAACGAGTCTGTCTATACATAGATATATCCAGATTCTTATAGGAACTCGGGTATACATTACTGCCGCCCTTTGTATTACCTTAAATCTCACAAGGATCAATTGTCTAAGCATACCCTTATTATCAGAGGGGTTATTAACTGCCACATCATAGTCTTTGACTAAGAAACCAGCTTATCCAATTTTATCACATATCCTTCACCGAACCCCGGCCTCCCCCTCACACTGGTGCATCGTCCGTTAGAATCACAATTCAGGATTTCACCATTATACAGTTGTAACTGCACACTGGTGCATAGTCCTATAGAATCTTATTTTTCTACTTTCACAATCCCTGACTAAGGGAATTCTTTGTCAAAAATTGTTGTTACTGGAGGGCGTATCACTTTGTGATCCCACTTTATAAAGAGTTACATAATAACTCATAGTTTTCCTATATTCCTTAAAACTATCAGGCCTACACATTAAATTGTGTAATTACAAGTACTTAAAGTACTTATATAAGCTTCACTTTTACAAAGTTCCTAAATATCACACCAGAAAATTTTTATATAGGTAATTGAAGCACACCTAGTTGACCGATAACTATCTGATAACTTAGCCACCTGGTGTGATCATAATACTTCATAGCTGCATAAAAAAAAGAAGTTATTAAAAAGTCTTACAATAAGTGGCACCCATTAAACAGAAAAACAGTCCTATCCATTTTGAGCTCTCAATAAGTTGCAACTATAAAAAGATAGACAAGGGTTTGGATAGCTGTTATCCCTTTTATCACGGTAACGTTACCAATAAACAAGTACTCCTTGTAAGCGGATACTTGCCTATGCCAGCCATTTTCAATAAGTGCTCGTATAGAAGATCGCAGTACGGTCCGATAGTAGACCTACAATAAAATAAATAGATACTTCGGTGCGGAAGTATATCCCTGTGTCAGCCATTACAATAAGTGCTCATACAGAAGATCGCAGTATAGTCCGATAGTAGACTTACATAAACACAAAGCGCGCTAAATAAATAAATAAGTGTTTACATACACATAAGTGTTTTACACAAATAGGTGTCTCACTTATATACCTGCATATAAAGAAGCAGAAGAAGTTATCGAAGTCACATTCCGATAAGCTTAGCTAAAAGGGTCACTTGCTTGATTTTATTAAAGTTTTTAAAGCAACACTCTAGCAAATCTCAAGTTTTAAGAGACCTGATCAATCTCGCTTGCAGATTCTCTGTACAACTCAGCAAATTAGCATAAAAAGGAGTCGACATTATGTCTCTTCCTAGTAAATCTCCTAGATCCAGTCGAGCTGGTAGCTTGACAAATTTATTTGGACTTGGCACTAGCCGAAATCAAGAAATAGAATTAGCACATGATCACCATGAAAGTGGCCACCTTCCTGGGAAAGTTCTACCTGTTCCTCGTACCAGTACACCTCGAGATGATGAAAATCATGGGGAGCACTTTGAGTATGATGACATAGAAACTTCACGATCAATGGCTTTTACGCAAAATCACCCATTAGGAAAAATTCTTATGGAATTAGTAACTGACAATAATAAGTCAAAGAAAGGATCTAAAGATAAGGAGAATGCACTTAATATGGAATGGTTCTCGCAACATTTTTATGAAGCCATGCAGATGGATGCAAGGGCTAGAGACCGCCAAGCTGAGATTATTACAAAAACAGTACAGAATGACCTTTTGAAAAGAGACCTAACGTCTCATACCTTAAGTATGGATATACAGCCCCCTATGTGCTTTTCCCCTAGGCCTGTAATGACCAATATCCAGCAAAGAGCTGAGTGTTTAAAGATTTTTCCTAGCCGTAATAAGTTTGGAGGATTTAATAAGGAACACTCCATAGATGTTGTAGAATTTCTACACACTATGAATGCAGCACAACGCAACTGCAAAGTATCTTTGGAAGAATTTAAGGAAATGCTTTTGGCCTGCACAACTGGAGTCCCTAATGTTCGCATAAGAGCATGGATTAATGATAAGTATACGCTGAATACGATATACCATTACTTGCAATTACACTTTGATAATAGAATATCACCTACTGAAGCTAGTAACCAGTTGTCAAATTATAAGGCCCCTAAAACTTTAACACTGGCAAAAGTACAAGCCCACATTATGGAGCTTGCCGAAAGGACTGCAACTCAAGTCCCTGAAGGAGACACTAGGTCTGTCATGTATGACGTTGACTTTGTCAAAGGTTTAATTAATTGCCTTCCTTTAGAAAGCCAGCACATGGTTCGCACAAAATACCATGAATTATCTGCAAGATTACGCAGAGCAGCAACAGCATCAGAATTGTCACAAGCACTACATAGCATAAGACACATAATAGATGCAGATATAAGCAAAAATGGCGCAGATAAAACACATAGACATCAAGGTCCTATAAATAAGGATTCTAAGGCAATTGGCAAGTTTAAGCCCTTTAAAAGATCGTCTGTGTTTGCCATTCAAACTCCTGTAGAGGATGATCTGGACCAGAATGTCACAGACCCCCCAGGACAAATATATGTAGGAACATTTCATAACGCAACAGATAGGCGTACTGGTCAACAACAACAACAAACACAGTCTCACAGAGCTCGAGGCAATAGCAATGTAACCTCTGCTAAAAATAATCATGATAATAAAAAATCAAGTTACACACCAAGGCAAAATACCTTCAATAAATTCAGTAAAGTTAGGAATACATCCAATGCGCATGGATCTAGCACTGATTATTGCTCACTTTGTGGTAAACCAGACCATAGAGCTGCAGATGGTTGCCCCTATATGGTTGATGATAACGGAGTTAGAGTTGATGTCTTGCCTACACATACTAATTGTTCAGAGTGTCCCGCATACATTAAACGCCGTCTTAATCATCCCATGCAACTGTGTCCTTACAGGAAAGGCACAGGACCCCTAAAACACCGAGCATGACTAACCGGTGGTAATAATGAGCCGATAGATAATAAGATAAGGAATAGGATTAGGAAACGGACCATAATACCATTGAACTCCAACGGAACTGCTGTTGTAAAACAACCAGAACCCAATGTTACTAGCATTGTAAAACAATTAGGACCCAATGCACTGGGCATTGTAAAAAATCCTATCAGCCTGAGCGACAGACTGATGAAGATGGCAGAATACCATAAGATATCAGCCACCACCTGCATGGTTCGGGTAAGTCCAAACATTTATAATAATTCTACAGAAATAGTAGGAGGACACACTCAACAATCATTTGACAGGGAAATGGAAAGACCATTGGCTAAAAAGATATATGTACCATTTTATGTAAATGATGTACGAATAATAGGATGTATGGACTCAGGGAGTGACATTACAATAATGCATGAGAGTATGTATGAGAGAATGCTGACATTAACTGACCCTGTAAGACCACCTAAAATGTTGCCTAGTAAAATACCCTATTTAACTACCTTTAGTGACACTCAAGTAACTATTATTGGTATGTGTGGTATGTGGTTGAAACCTGCTAGTAGGGCATTTCCGGTTAGAGTGGATGTTTACATAGTGCCAGATATTCCCAACGTACCGGTATTATTGATTGGAAATGATGTTTTTAAATCAGGTTTAGTTACCTTATCCTATACAGGGGATACATCAGACCCTTATCCTGAGATAATATTTAATTATGGTGCTAAAACCATTTGTACCGTTTATTATGAGCCATTCATTAACCTATTTAACTGCCATGCTACTTGTGATTTAAAACCCAATGAGGAACAGGATGTAATTTTCTACTTGCCCAAAATTGCACCAGTCATTCGTAATGACCATATCCTTATCACAAGCAGAAATTGGGATGATATTATTATCGTCCCCTCCAGATCAGATATAGAAATCATTAGTGGTACAGATTGCTATATAGCCTGTGCCAGGGTTACCAATATAGGTGTAACTCATTTCTCTGGAGAAATAATTGGGAAATATGAATTAGTAAATAAGGCATTAATTATAAACCTTGAAGAAACTAATTATGGAAATGTTAAGAAAACATTATCCACTTACCCTTTAGCTAGAGAGTTATTACTCACTAATGGGATAAATAATAGAGAATACTACCCCTACTTTACTGCAAATCAAGTGAATGTTCCTACTACTGCAAATGTTAATATATCAGATATGGATAGCGCTGACATAATTATGGGAAAGGAACCTACTTATACTGGAGAAGTTAATATGGAACCAGAATTATTTGAAGCAAAAGGTTTAGAATTACCTACCATGATATATGGAAGTGCTTCAGAAGCAATAGATTTGAATGCGTTTCCTGAAGAAATCAGGCCATTCATTAAAGATATTTTTATTGATAAATACCCAGAAGTGGTATCTTTACATTCTTTAGATGCTGGAAATTTATCTCTAACCCTGGGTTACACTCAGTTACGTTTGAGAGAAGGCGAAACCCTTCCCAGATCTAGAAGAATTTTTCATATCTCACCTAATGACACCCGTCACCTGGAAGATATTTGTGATCTTTTAATTAAGTACGGCTTTATAAAGAAATCAGATTTACAACCAAATGGTTGCCATCTATATGGCATGAGTGCTTATTTAGTGCCCAGAGCCAAACCAAATTGTTTGGGAAGATTGATTATTGATTATTCACCTGTCAATCAACTCATACAATCACCTAGTGCAGTAATACCTGAAATAGAAGCTACTTTACAATTTTTACAAGGCAAGGCCTTATTCACTTCACTAGATCTTAGATATGCCTACTTAGGCCTGAGAATAGATGAAGAAAGTAGAAAACTGACCACTTTTATAACTCCTACCGGAACTTATGAATGGTTAGCATTGCCAACTGGCGCAGCAAACTCACCAGCATATTTCACGGATGCTTGTAACAGAATGTTACATTTTGAACCTGAATATGACTCTGATGGGAATGTAATTTATGAAAGCAAAAATGTAGTTAAACAAAAAGCTTCTCCTTTAAAATTAGTATGTAATTACTTTGATGACATATTATGCACTAGCACTTTAAAGCCAACTTATCAAGAAACATTACAGGCTCACTTTAAGATAGTTGAGCAATGTATTAAAAGATTAGCGTTCCATGGTTCCAGGGTTAATGTTCCAAAATGTGAATTTGCCAAGTCCAAAATTTTGTTTTTGGGTTGGTATGTAAGTCACGATTATGTCATTGCTGATCCACGTCGGATTCAAAAAGTTAAAGATTTTAAATTTCCTGATAGTAAGAAAGCTGTAAGAGCTTTTCTAGGATTAGTTAATTCTTTAAGAAGGGTCATACCCATGGATGTTATAGAGCAAGTATCCTTGCTGACACCATTAACTAGCAGTAGAGCAGAATTTATTATTACTGAAAAACATAAGGAAGCATTCAAGCAGATTAAAGAGATGCTCACACAAGAGCCAATCTTTTGCAATCTCATTAATGAGAAAGCAGAGAAATATTTATGGGTAGATGCAGCTACAAGCTCAGGAGTAGTAGGAGCAGTTTTAGCACAAAGAATCACTAAAGATGATTGCGAAAAAGACGCAAAAATTGTGCCAACTTGCTTGGACTTGGATGACCCAGTTCATAGAATCATATTTGACAAGGCGTTGCCATATGAGCCAGTCCAATTATACACATCACAACCAATTGTTGTGCCTACTCCATCGGTTAGAAAAACCAAACCCCCAGTCATTAAAAAGCATGAAGCTTTATTAGGCTACACTAATGATAATGTCAATGATTCATTCTTTTGGTCAACATTATCCACTCTAGCACTCCATAATAGCACCAGCAAAATGGTACTCACCCCTGAAATGCTTAGAAAGAAGGCAGTGAAACGGGTTAAGGAAGGAGTCTTAGATAACAAATTAAGAGATTTCATCTTCAATTTAAATAGAGACGACTATAGGAATTTTATTAATGATTTTCTATCAGGAAAAGTCAGCTTAGATTCTGAATATATTCTGGCAGATGCTCTAGCCAAAGATCTCTCAAGGCCTATAATCTTAGTGTCTTCTTTGAAAAGACATGAGAAACAGCCAATTATAAAATTTAATTCTCAAAGCACTAGACCACCCTTAGTTTATGGCATATATCAGCGGGACAAGCATGAAATATTCTTGCCTTTTTGTCAGAACCGCGAAGTAGAATTTAAATTGGCGAATTTAAAGAATAAAGTGCAAATAATTGCCTATGTTGCCAAAACGGTACCAGAAGCAGCACGAGTAAAATGCATCCTAGATTTAGAAGCATTAGCATTGATAAATGCATTAGGATCATTGCACAGGTACATTAGTAATGTGCCAGTAAAATTGTTAACGGATTCAAAAGTTTTATATTACATGTTCAACCCTACCATTGGGAGCTCAAGTGTTAAAGTCAAAAGATGGTGTTTAAAACTCATCAGTGACTATCCAAACATAGTAATTCGTCATGTTAGCACTACAGAAAATTTAGCAGATTTTCTCACTAGAGAAGGTCTCCCACCTGGAGACTTACCTAAATTCAATATTAAAAATGTGCAAATTTTAGATTTTGCTCACGCCTTGCCAAAAGAAGAATTCACATTTGTTGAATGGATAAACTTCGTTGAAGCAAATCCACAATTTTTACAAACTGATAGTATAGCACCTATCACTATGGCCATTAATAAAGGCATAGAAAATATTCAAGAAGTTCTTAAGCCAATAGATATATTGCGTGAGAAACTTTCAAGACACATTATAATTAGATGCCAGAAAACAGAATTTGCAGAAATATATGCACAATGTTTAGCTTCAGATAATTTTGAATATGTGCCTGCAGAGACAAATGATTCCTCGCTGCCTACTTACGTTAAATATAAGTTGGCTGCAGATCTTTTGCTCATATATAAGCAGCATTATAGAATATACATACCACCATCTTTGGTTGGATGTTTGCTTAGTTATACACATCTCTTAGGTCATAAAGGAACCGTTAGAATGATAGCAGATTTGCAATCATATTATTTTAAAAATATGTACACTCTAACTAGAGAATTAGTACAAAGTTGCTGGTCTTGCTTTTTAACTAATAAAGGCACCAGACACACAAAATTAGGAACTTATAAATCACCAGATTACCCAATGCAAGAAATTAGCATGGATCTGGCAGAAAATTTGAACACAGTGAATGGATATTCGCACCTATTGATAATTCAATGTGCACTCACAGATTTTATTTTGATTTACCCTTTAAAGTCAAAACAAGCAGATTATGTAACCACAGTGTTACTTTATAATGTTTTACAACCATTCAATGTTCAAAGAATACATAGCGATAATGGCCCATGTTTCAGATCAAGAAATTGGTTGGAACTTATGGTAGCTTTAAATATTACAGTAATTGCTTCAGCAGCATTACATCCGCAAGGAAGAGGTTCCATAGAAAGACAAATAGGAATTGTCAAACAAACACTTAAGAAATTACTGGCAACACATAAGACACTTGATTGGGAATATTTACCCCTGATAGTGGCAAAAATAATCAATAATAATGTGTCCCCACGAACAGGATTTAAACCACAGGAAATGGTCTTCGGATCAGTGGAGAATCAAAGTTCATTTTTAAATTTGCAACATATTGCTCACCCACACTACTTAGTGCGTAGCAATACACAAAGAATAGCAGATATTACGGCGGAAGTCCAAGAAATGGCAGCCATAGCAACAGACAAATATGTTGAATCTAAGAAATTAATTTTGGAATACCAAAACAAAAATAGAGTTGAAAGGAACTTTAAAAAGGACGATTACGTTTTTGTGCTTGACAGAATGCAAGTACCTGGCAATACTAGGCCATTAAAAACTAAGTTTCACCCAAGTCCTTATGTAGTTGTTGAGCCTAGGCACACAACCACACGTGTAAAGAGATTAGCAGATGGATTTGAGTCTGTGTATGGAAATGCAGATTTAAAGAAATTTGACTCAACCTCACCCTTATTTGCACAAGTTCCACCAGAAGTATCAAGAGTCCTAGTTCATGGATTCAAAAATTTATTACATGATGATTTATGCACCATCATGAAATATGATACTTTAGATGGCCCATTAGGCGAAACATTAATGAATTTAGAAGAGGATGACGAACCTCAAACAATTGATAACTTAGAAAAAGAGCTAACACCCAATGACAGGCTTGATGTAATTACTGAAAAGGATGAACAAGATCCTCTAACGCAACAATTAGAAAATCCAACAGTTAACAATCCGCCAACTTTTAAATTAAAGGAAGTTAGGGTCCAGTTGAAAAACATTTTAAAAGATAAGGACAGCCTTCCTGTAAACCCAGATGGAGTTAATTTAAATAAATTACCCCCTGCAAAAATGCAAACTAGGAGTCAAGCTGCTAAAGAGAAATTACAAAACAATGAGGGAGATAATAAACAAACTGATCATAAATCAGATTCAGAAGAAGAAGATGAAAATAACTCTAATGGTGTGATAAATACACACAAGCGCAAGGTCTACTTTGACCCCAATAACTGAGCCATGTTACATAGGTATACATAGATATACACTGTTGTTCACCCCCCCC
>Ga0214193_1000367_pt1 | contig 10723 bp, 15 predicted proteins | sample TroBogEpilimnion_10_FD_153031 | JGI IMG/M metagenome (GOLD analysis project Ga0214193, IMG submission 153031) | Freshwater microbial communities from Trout Bog Lake, WI - 05AUG2008 epilimnion | ecosystem: Environmental > Aquatic > Freshwater > Lake > Epilimnion/Euphotic zone | place: Trout Bog...
GAGCTCAGAGAATCACGACTTGCTATTAAACCGCTAGTTGATGTCTTTAGAGACTGTCTTGAAAAACTTGACACTTCAGACTTAGAGTTGATGGAAGTGATAAGTTATAATCGAATGCATCAAACTCTTTTAAAGATAAGAGAAAAAGATCCTACCTGGAGCATAAATGGTTCCATAAGGTACGGCGATTTAAACTCACAACTTCATCATCCACAGACATAATGTCTAGGAGTAGAAGTAGTGAAGCAAGAGAGCCGTATAAATCAGTTCTGTTACTGATGGCTGAAAGAGGAATCAAAAAGTGTATTGATAACCTCAGCACTGATCCTCGTTTGAACAGACAAACATTTAAGATGTTTCAAGTTCATTTAAACCATTTAAGGTCTTTAGACCCTAATTGGAACATAATGAGAGAATTTAGGAGCCCACGACTATTAATTAAACTTTTGGTCGATACTCTTATAAAAAGAATCTCAGATGTAGAAGCTTCCAATTTAGAAACCCTGAACTTGGAAAGCTGTTACAGAGTACACCAAGTCCTTCGAGTAATCAGAGGATTGGATCCAAGCTGGAGCATAAATGGCTCAGTACGGTTTGGCGTACTTAATTAAAAATGTAATTAAAATGTCAGATATCAGACGAAGACGCCTGAGACATTTATACATTAAATTGGCCAACATGATCGACTATGTGTCAACATTGTTAATCGACATGCTAGACCAAAGGTCTTATATGATTTTATTTGACCTGTTGCTCAAAACTGATAAAATGTTTCAGTTTATAAAGCGACATTTACCAGACTTCGAGGAAGTAAAAGTTCCTTTGTCTGTAAAATATAGGCTACACAATGAGTCAAGTTGATGAAACAACGGAGATCATTAAAAGAGCCGTGCATGACATTCAACCTGGACAGAAAGATACTGTCATGGTAGCTTGTTTAATGCGAATATATGATGCAGTTATGAATCAACGAGAGCATAACCCATCATGGCAACTGTCTACTGAAATCTTTGATGAAGTAAGACGAAAGATACCTAAGCGATATGAGCCGATGGATACAACAGGACAGACCAAATAGGTCATCCAACAATTCCAACACCTACATACCAGGTGTGGGCTTATTGCCAATAGGTGACATAAACCAGTTAGTTAGAGAAGTTACTTCAGCTATGAATTCGGTACCAGAGTCAAGTGACTATGATCCGATGGTAGCAAGGAGACTCTACTACTATGTACGTTGCCTAAGAGTTTATTTTCCTCATTGGAGAGTAGCTCTAACACCACACAGAATCGCTCCTCAAGGAACTATATCTGATGGTGAAAGTTCTGAAGACCCTGAATCAGGTGATTCGGAAACAGAATTAATACCGCGCTAAAAATGGCTTATAGAGCTATTGAGCCGATTATAGAAGATGAGTTAGAAATTGACAATGATCTACTCAGATTCTATTACAGAGTCATACAGGCATTAACTGAAAATCGTATAGATGTCATTGATGATGACTTGCTTCAGAAACTTGTTGAAGTAAGACTAGCAATGGATCTGTTGATGGAAAAGAAGCCTGAATGGTTTTATAGACCACATACCCGTGATGGAACCGGTTGATTTTCTCACAATTGGGAAACCATACAGAAGTATAAGGTTGAGAACCTACTTTGTATGGATGACAATTTCCATCATCGCCAACTTGTGTAATGCAAGAACGGTGACAGCAATTTTCATAAGATCATACTTATCGATGATAGTGTGGCTTATGTTAATTTTCAATCACGACAGAGATAAAGCGCAAAGATGTCTTTTATTTCTAACTTACATGAGATTGAATCCATGGGAAAGAGTGATTGAAAACCTCATGTATACTGCTATCACAGTAAAGCTAGGCTTATTTTTCTCGTGCTTAGAAGCATGGATAATGAGACCTTACATGAGTATGGGAGAAGCAATATTGAACCTTATATTGTTTATAATTGCATCCTATCTTCCAGAAAACTGGAGAATACTATATTTAGCAATAAAATCTTACTTCAATGGAACAGTTGTTGGCCTATGAAGAAAGATTAAGACATAAAATTGCTGATGTAGAGGCAGAAAAAGCTCAAATCGTTCTTCAGAAACGTGAAACTAGGGACAAATTGGCTAATGAGAGTCTGCATCCCGTTGAAAGAGCTAGCCTTAATGAGCTACTAGCTGCTCTGATAAAAGCAGAAGAGCTAAGAGATACTCTTATTTCACGGTACAGAGAGTTTATGCGATATAATCGGTTGATGACCGAACATAATATTCGTTACCACAGTCCTGAGGAATGAATAATGATCGAATAAAACTCAAAAGACTGGAACCGAGTCTTAAGAAAATCGTAAAATGGCGTAGAGAAGTTCAAGAAAAGCTAGAGACTGAAAAGATTGGTCTTTCGCCAGCTGAAATTCTCAACACCGAAAAATGGTATGAAGGGCTTAAAACTGCCGAAAATGCCATTTATTGTCTGGAATTGGTCTATAGACGAAGGTTAATGGATCAAGCTGCATTTGCAGAACCCGACAATAAAATTCAGAAAGTAAAGCAAGCGAATGAAAGTCGCGGCACCAAACTTTCGAAGAAAAACCAGGAGAGTGAGGAATTAAAAGTAGTTCCCCCTTCAATCCCGGTAATCTCAATCAAATCGACTCTAGGTATGCTAGATAAGTCGAATGTTCTGAGAAAAAGGATAGTGAAACCAAAATTGACTAAAAAGCAACTTGGTCACTAAACTTTAGGCAGAGTTATGGAAAACTATCAAGAAAAACTTGATAACCTAATGCCTGAATTAGACTACGTTATCAAGCGTAGGCAAGGGTTAGATAAGATTAGACAATCAGCTAATCTTCACCCTGTAGAAGTTATTCAATTGACTCGATGGCATGGGGCATTTGCTCAAGCAGAGTCATCAATGTTGCATTTAGAACTTGTCTATAGACGGTTACTAATGGGACAAGAATTTCTACGAAAGAGTGGAATGAGAAATCAAGAAACTCAAACAGAGTTAAATGAGCCTGGTAATTCTAACGTTAAGCTAAAAAGATTAAGAAAGGTTAGAACTAAAGAAGCTACCAGAGATCAAATGAATTCTGAAAGTGTTTTGACCGGTGAAAAAAGTAAAACTATTTGGAGAGTGTACTCGCAGAGTCCACCTCGGCAAGGTCAAGCAACTTATTCAACTCAAAATCTGTAAGATAGATGTCTTTTAAGGAAGTGCGAGTTGAACGACGAGGTTTGTTAGACGACATTAAACAAGTCTCAACTGAGTTAGCGAAAAATGATCTTAGCAGTGAGCTAAGGATAGCGCTAACTAGAAATCTTTTGTTATTTCATAAGATTCTAGATCAACTTAATGAGCTCTTACGCAGATTAGTTAGAATCTCCTTGTTGGAGAAGCGAGCTTCCACAGAGCGAGCAAAGTTGAAAAGGCTTAACTTTGTAGATTGTATAAAAGACAATCTAAAAAGCCGCAGCTTGTATTGACTATGGTAAGTCAATCAATTGAACAAATTCAAGCTGAAAGATCGATGACATTGAACTCGATTCGATCTATAACAAGCAAGTTAGAAGCACGTTCCCTTAATGATAGGTTGAAAAAGCTTTTAACCAAGCACTTAGATACTCATAAGAAAGTATTAGCACAACTTAATTTAATGCTAAAAACAGTTGTTATTGAATCTGTTCGTAATAGACAGATTACCATTAGCAGAGCAAAATTAAGAAGGTTGAGTTACCTTACTCAGCAGTTACGAACTCAAGAATCATAGCATGAGTGGAGAAGTTAGGCAAGTTAAAATTCCTAAGGTAGACTATGCAGCTTTAAGCCGCGAGTTGGCAGCTAAGAACGTCACTCACACTAGTTTATTTATAGGAGAAGTAAAACAAATGGACTATCTTTCTAACAGAGCTATGAACTGTCTTCAAAAGGAAGTAGGAGGTAAAGATATGACTACTGAGAGAGAGCTTATCGAAGATAAAATTAAGGAAAGGATAGCTCACTTTGGTAACATGGCTAGCAATAAAGAAACTACTTTCTTTAAAGCCAATTATGCAAATGCAATTTGCACGCAAGCAACAATTCTTCATCAAACTTTTGAAAGAAGAAATAAGCATGACGCTTTACTACTTATCACCAGGATATGTAATGCATATCGAGCAAGCGATGAGACCGAGCATCGTTCTACTCAAACTGATGACAAGCAGTTAAAAGTCACGGCACTGTAAAAATTTGAGAAAAATTTTCTCTCTTTATGACGGCTACCAAGCAAATTAAGGTTGTTAATTAAAATGAACAAACTAAGTAGAATGCTGCTACTGGTCTGGAAGCATTTTGATTAAAATTTGCTAGCGTATGTACTTTGTTGACTAAAAACCTGGTAGAAAATGATCATGAAGAGAAAAAGTTTCCTTGAAACCGCATATTAATTAAAGATTTAACTCTTTAATTAAAGAAAATATCATCTCATAACAACTACTAGAAATGTCTAGGGATTGAACATCAATTTAATTAAGCTCGTAAATTTACACCAGTAGAAAAGTCATGAGAAAATATTTCCTTTAACGAAAGAATTGTTTTCAATGTATGTAAAAATTATTCAAACGTTTGTTCAAAGAAATACCATCGCTCACAAGCATTGTTAGTAAGATTGAATAGCATGCGAAATAAGTACGACAAACGACCTTATTGTCAAGTTCAAGTGTAAAATTCAATGTTAAGCATGAAAGCGAGGAATTTTTTCTTTTAAGAAACGATTGACAAGCCGAAAAAGGAAGATGTCACCAATGAAAATGGGTTAGGCATTTTTTTAGCTTGGCTCCTGAGGTATAGTGAAAAGTGAATCTATTGTTTAAAACCTCAGAATAGAGCAAACTTCTGTATAAAAAGAAGAGTGAACAAGTGAAAGACAGACAGTTGATCACTAGACTTTGACCAGGAAGGTTGGCAGAAAAACTGCAAAAAATTTCTGATCGAGTTCAACACTTAGAAGAAAACTCGGCAACGAGGAGAGACTTCGAAGCGTTGATGAGCAACTAAAAAGAAGAACAGGGAGAGGATTCGAAACGACACTTAGAAAAATCACGTAAAAAGATTTTTCTATAAGGAGTCAAAAGGACTTAGAAGAAAAAGGTACTTCTTCTGAGACTTAGAAAAATATCCGAGTTTTTCTAAAGTAAGTAAAATCGCTTTACTTATTCCTTGACTTAGATTTTAGAAAACTTTAAAATTTTTTTTTCTTCCGATTTGAAAATTTTAAAGCCTTTCAAAATCTTGAGAAATACTTTGAAAAGTTATTTCTCCCTCGAGTCGTAGAATTTAAAAATTTTTTTTAGGCAAGTCCAGCCATTAAAAATTTCCTAGATTCTGGAATCCTGAAAGGTGACAAAACACTTTAAATAAATCGATATCCTTGCTAGAAATCGATACAAATCCCGGCTCAAGAATCAAAAGTTGATCGAGACAAGCCGACACAATCCCAGTTCAGAGCAAGAAGCATTGACTCAAAGGTAAAAAGCCAAAGTAGTCAATATCCCGGATTGAGCAATACTCTTATCCCGGATCGAAAGTAAAAAGAGTTGATTACAGTTTATCAACCTTTACTCAGAAATAAGAGACAAGTTGCAATCTCTTATTTTCAGGTGCTCCACTAGTTTTAGAAATAATTCTGAAAATTCCTAAATAAGGGTAAAAGAATTTACAGAACATTTTTCTTAAAACCTGTGACCTCTCAAACCAACCGAAAATTAACGGATTTGAGGAGGAGAACCTCTGCTCAGAGGTAGAATCGTTAACCATTCCGAAGCAAAAGGAGTGGATCGAGGTCAGGTCACTGACTAATTCCAAAAAGAATCGCAGTAAAGCTTTCTTATTGGACGTGATGCAAGAGCCACCGATGAATTCGTTGATGGTGGACCTCGCCCAGGTCAAAGCCAATTACGACCGGGAGCGAGAGCGAGAAACTGGAACGGCTCCGATGAACGTTTCAGTACCTCTGGACATCATCGCACTCAAAAAGGAGGTGAAAAAGTCCGAATTTATCCACTCATCATTGATGGATACCAAAGGAACTATTATCCAGTTCCTCAACTCGCAAGCTATGCACGGCTTGGGAGTGGCTGAAGTGTTCGGAGGAATCCGGATTGCCGTCGATGATCCCAGAAAGATTCCAGGATACTTGAGCAAATACAAAGGTATCATCCGAAACCACGCCAGACTTCAGCTTGAAGCTTATCTCAAGATGGCGAATCACGTTGCCGGATTTGGAGAAAAGCTAGCAGATGAAGACTTTGGCATGACGTTCAGGTGGGCATCGTTGTCGCCGACAGGTTCGAAGCTCATCCCGTCAGCCAGAAAGGAGGGACCCATCTTCTACGGTGTCATTCCTTCCTACGTGGAACCGACCAACGCCGCATTCGATCCTTCAGAACCGGATGAATGGGTGCACGTTATCAATTGCCACATCAATTTGATGGGACAAAATGCAAGAAGAACGTTCCACATTAAGGAAAGCACGAAACCAAGTAAGGTCGCTAATCCGTTGGCAAATAAGAGACCAGGTGCTGCTTTACCTAATCGCAATCAGAAGAAGCCGAGAAACTACGCACAAACATCAGGAGACAAGGCGCTGGCCGCCGTGGAGGCACTCGCGACGCACATCGCTCCGTTGGCCGCCGCCATGAAGCAGACGCAGCCGGAAAAGGAGTTTCCGAAATTACCAAAAACGACGGGACCAAATCCGAAGTGGGAGAAAAATGGACCGCCAATCCTTCCTGAAGCGTAAAGATGTGATCGGAGGTGATCAACCAAAAAAGAAAAAACGAAGAAAAACGTAAGAAAAAAAAGAGAAAAAGTAGAATTAGTGGTAAGAAAAGAGATTAGAAATTAGTTTTAAGGTAACGAAACTTATTTCAAGTCTTATCAACAAAACTCTAATGTAAAAGACCTAAAGAGAAGGTAAATCTTTACTTAAGGTTCCGATTATGTACCCCATGTCGGATGCCAATCAGGACTTACCCCATGTCAAAATTTGGTGTAGTTATCAAAAATTGGAGTTGTGTTGATGACAATTGAAACAATGTTGAGTTAATTCTATTCATTTTTCATTTTAACTTAAAGTTTTGAACAGCTGAAAATAACTATTACTGATGGCTAATGTTGCATTTGGCAAAAGTTCAGAAGAACTTCGGCAGTGAAAGAACTGTTAATTTTCCAGCGCGTAAGCTAGGCAACTTTCTTTGGCCAGTAAAAACTTTGAAAAACGATGAGAAAAACGTCGAGGCAAATAATAACAACAAAACAACTTTGAACCCAAATGTCGGGGCGAATAACAATTTTTAGTCTTGAAAATTGATAAACGAAAAGAGCTGTCTGAAAACTTTAACTCAAATGATACATGTACATTTCTATTTTTATTATTTTTGTTTGAAAGGAGTGAAGTATGAAAGTTAGTGACTATTGACAAATCCGAAACAGTTTCTGATGACGGATATTCCTAACTGACGAGTTTAGAAGTCAAGAAATCATTAAAAGTTGATTGAGTGTAGTACGAGTGATCAAAATTCATTTATAAAAATTGCAAAATTCAAAAACCTCACGAAGCTTTGCTTCATCATAACTTGAACGAATGCAGAACCACGTACCTAGTGTTTATTGAAGAAGTGCCAGAAGCATTTTTCTTTTCTAAACGTCGGGGCGAACGTTTCTCATCCGGTGGGAAGTTTGGTGGAATAAAGAATCGAGAATCTTGAAAGATAAAAACTTGATAAATAAATCTTCGGAAGTATTTTGAAAGTTGGTATCGGAAAGAACGAGATGCGAATCGCGCAACCTTTACGTTTGGCAAAACTGACCGGTGATAAATTTACAGTAAAACTATTTTGGCAAACAAAGTATTCGCAAGCTATTTTGATTTATAAGAAACCAAGAAATTGATTTCCGGCAAGAGAACGCCAAATATAGAGATCAAATGAATTTTGACCATCTGAAAACTATAAGTTTCCACAGAGAATGATTTTGTGATTAATGATGTATTAATGTAATCTATGTTTTTGATAGAAAAACCCAAGAATAGTTTTATGATGATAAAACCACAGGTTGAAGGAGAAATCCAAGGAGACATAAATGTGAACTTAAGTAGAGAAAGCATCGGTTTAGCATCAGTGCAAAGGGAGATGTCTGATCCGGATCAGCAGAACTGATTCCCAATATGGACGTCTGTACCTAAGGGTTGGAACGGGAACCATGTAATCACCCGGAACGGGAACCATGTGAGATGATGACCACTTAGCACTCATGGTAAGATGATGACTACCTAGGAGTGGGGTGCTCTGGGTGATAGGCTTAACACTTAGGGTAAGATGATGACTACCTGAGAGTGGGGTGCTCTAGCTTGACCGTACGGAGCAGTTTAGGGATAGGGTAAAGCTGGCGAGTGCGTCAGATCGACCTGAGCATTGATACAGTAAATCTGCTTAGCGAGGCCTACTGTTGGTGGATTCCAGCATAGCGCTAAGTGCGGCCACGCTTGATGACAGCTAGTTGCTTTAAAGTAGACCGAGAACCATGTAAGATGATGACTACTTAACACTCAGGGTAAGATGATGACTACCTGGGAGTGGGGTGGCTACGGAGAAGTAACTAGGGCTGCTGATTCTAGTAGAAAGATGGTAAGCAACTGCTTGTTACTGTTAGTTACAGGGGCAGTCGGTGAGAGACATTCGACGAGTGCAGACGTGTCGAATGTCGATCTGATTGATTTAGGTAAAAAAGGGAAAAACGAAAAACTTCTCTTTTTCACTTTAATCGATCTAGCTGAGACACCTTTGGAAGTTTCTGATTCGTATCGTTACTGAAGTTATATTCGCGCACGCTTCCGCGCTTTTAGTGTGGATTGACGTGTTGCCTCTGGCTCAGGCGAAGAGGATAGTCTTAAAAGGTATCAGTGAAGACTGTGAAGCAATAATAATTAAAGAGTGTTGAGTAACCATTTAAGTTATTATTGTAAGTAAGGTTAAGCAATCTTTATCTACAAAAGGTTTATATTGTGGGGCGATTACTCGAGAATCAGGTTTTTGCCGCTTATCACAAGTGAAAACAGAGCTAATTATTAAGTATTGAAAAATCGGTGGTCGTAGCGACAGTTTTGGCTAGACGCACTAAGCAAGAAAGATAATTAGGGTCACATTAGACGCTAGATCAATCTAACTGGGCATGAGTAAACGGTAGTTAGGCCAAACTAGCCGTGTAAGTGTCGCAGAGCTCTTGGCGAGTTAATGGACGGGGTACGTGCTAGTCCTACCTAGTGAAACTAACCACTATAGCCGGATGGCTGGTTAGGAGCTTATTAATCTCGCGTAGTATGACACTTTGTGTTACCTTAAGCTGGTGCAGTGAGAGGCTATTGCCGGTGGAACTATCCCTTGCGGGTCATTCCGGAATTACAATAGTAACTAGGCTAAATTAGTCCAGTTGTATAGCTCGTGGTAAGTCCTTCGATGGTTCTATCTATGGTTTCATCTTCATAATAAAAGTAGCTAAGGAAGCTACCCTCAAAATTTGATACCCCCCAGTAAAGTGCTTATTTTTCCCAAAACGACATTTTAATTAAGTAATCTTACTCTTCCTTCCGTTTGCTATCAACAAGAAGTAATCAAAGTGTATTGAGATTGATGATTTAATTCGCGTTTATTTGAGTTGATTAAAGTGTTGTTTTCGTGTATTTCAATGTCCCAATTATGATGAATGTGCATTTTGAAGTGTATTGATGATGAAGTTGACATCTTCCTGTGAAGCAAAAGTGTTTTACTGATTTACAATTCGATTTAAACACATGCCAGAACATCTGATTATAAATAAAAAGCTTGTGAAACTATGCTCTCTTGAATTATTAAATAGTGATAAAAGTATCGGAGTACTTTAATTTATCAGTTACTAGAACAACTTATTTCATATCCTCATATATGATCTGAAGTACTGAATTACCCGAAATTTAATTAGAAGGCAATTTATTCACTCGGACCTAAGATCATTAGTCGCAGAACTATATTAATTATACCCTAGACACCTGTATTAGCCGAGTATCCAGTAGAATTGATTCACTGAACGTATATTGAACATTGGGTTTTTTTTCGTTAGATTAAGAGAGTGAAAAATTTGAAAGAAAGAAAAAGAAGAAAAATTCTGACGAAATGAAGTTTAGCTAAAACCCAGCCTTCAAACTTGGGGGCTCGTCCGGGATGTATTCAGTTAGTTGTAACTGATTACAGAAGAGCAACATAGTTTTAATTAAGGTATTGAATTTTGCAAGGTAGTAAAAGAATTTACTTAAGGAACCTAGATACGAGTAGGAACCCGAGACAAAAAGATTCTGCTTAAGTTTTCACAGAATGGAAGATGACGATCCTCCAGTCATGGAGAACATTAGAGCCGAGAATCTAAACGATGACGCAGACCCGGAAATTGTCATCGCCAACCCAGGCGTAGCCGCCGAAGTAGCGGAGGGCGTCAACGTGGTTGACCCTGCTGATCGACCAGAAGGTGAACGTGCTGCGGAAGTAGAAGGTGACGACCGACTAACTCCGGAGCAGGTAAGAATTTTGATCGATAAAGCCAGGCAGGATGAAAAGGCTAGAATTGACAAAGAATTAGCCATTGATCGTGCTCACCTCGAGGATACCATAAAAAGGCTAGATAAGGAGCAAGACGCAAAA
>Ga0214193_1000368_pt1 | contig 10675 bp, 12 predicted proteins | sample TroBogEpilimnion_10_FD_153031 | JGI IMG/M metagenome (GOLD analysis project Ga0214193, IMG submission 153031) | Freshwater microbial communities from Trout Bog Lake, WI - 05AUG2008 epilimnion | ecosystem: Environmental > Aquatic > Freshwater > Lake > Epilimnion/Euphotic zone | place: Trout Bog...
GGTGTCAGATCCCTTGATTCTGGAAGCCCCCGCTCCAACTCAGGTGGACCTCAGACCCTGCTCAATTCCGAAGTGCCGGAAATGTCCTGCAGGAGAGAGGAGAGGAAGATGGCGAAAGCATTCTCCGGTGCGTTTCGGCGAATCAGGGGGCTCGATGAAGCGTGACTTCAGGGCATTGAGCGTTCCCATGATCTGCGACCGTTGCGGCGATACCGCCATCCGCGGGTTGGTTGTGCTCTAGGTACTGATTCGCACGACCCCACGGGCGCAGCATCTCGCCTGCTCGACCGAACGTTTGTCTGCGTGGCTGAGGGGCTTCGGTCCCACGCGTTCAACATCTTGCTATCATGATGGCATGACGGCAAAGAAGACGACAACGGTTCGGCTCCCAGAAGAGCTCGCGGCGACCGTTGAGGTAGTGGCTCGAGGAAGAGGTATCAGCGTGAACACCTTGGTGGTCGATGCGCTCACAACTGAAGTCGATCGAGTGCGTAAGGACGCTGAATTCATGGCGAACCTTCGCGAGATCGCTGAGCGTGATCGAGAGATCTTGGACCGTTTGGCCGAGTGAGGTATCTCACGCTGGGTGAAGCGCTGGTGATTGCTGAAGCGGTGACGGGGCTCGACGTTGTGACGTTGCAAAGAGTAACGAGAATCGAACTCTTGGACTCTGCGCTCCACGCGCCTCAGGCGTCCTTTGCTGGACAAGAGCTGTACGCCGAGTTCTTCGACAAGGCAGCCATTCTGACGGTTCGAATTTCGAAGAATCATCCTCTCCCCGATGGCAACAAGCGCTTGGCCTGGGCGAGTTGCAACATGTTCCTCATGGTGAATGGCTATCGCTTGGACGTCCCCACCGCCCCGGCAGTTGAGGTCATGCTCGCCGTTGCGGCAGGAGAAATCGACGAAGTCGAGTTGGCATCGTGGCTGGAAGCGTGGGCGAAGAAAGCGGAATAGTCCTGGACTGATTCCGAAGTGCGGGGATAGCAACCGGGATAGCAACCGCAGAGAAAAGCGTGATCCAGGTGAAATTCCTGCATTGCATTTCCCCTGATCAGAGAGTTTTCTGAACGGTGAGAATCTGGTGGAACCTACCTCGAGCCGCCTACGGATCAGAAGGTTGGGGGTTCGAATCCCTCCGCCCGCACCACTGTGATGTTCCGCGTCATCGTGGACAGTTGAACCCCCAGAGCCTCGTTTGCCGCTGGAACGCATGTGGTGTGATGAAAGTTGGGACCGTCGAACATCGCGCCTCCTCCGACTTCATCTGGGGCGATTTTGCTCAGGGGCGCAGTTCCCGTTGGGAGACCTCAGTCGCTTGATGCCACGAAGGCAATCAACGCTTCAATCCGAGGATCTTCGGGCCCGAGGTATCGAGCTAACACGCCGAGCACGCGCTCGATGTCAAAGGAGCGAGCGAGGACCATCGCCTCAAGGTCGGCCCAATCCTTGCGGCGATTGAAGAACACTTTGAAGACCGCGAGATCGTCGCATGCCAAGAACGGGAGGAGTCTCCCAGCAAGATTGTGATGACGGATGCGGGCAGCGGCACTGTCGTGGAACTCGGTGGTACTCAAGAAAATATCAATTGGCGTGTGCTCCCACCAGAGACGAGCTTGACCGTCGCGTGCGAGAAGCGCATGGTCTTGGGGGTCCCAGCGGACACCATTGGGAAGAGCCCCGAGAGCTTCATCGACGGACGCTGGTCGGAGGAAGATGTTGAGGTCCACGTCGGCGGTGGCCCTCGGTTCTCCGGTGCAGAAGGCGAGCGCCAATGCTCCGCCAAACGCGTGGGCGACGCCGCTGTGCTCCAAGGAACGGTCGAGTTGGTGCACCATCTGAAGGAGTGTGGTCATCGCAGCGTTGGGAAGACTGGTGCGTTCAGGCGGCGAGAACGAGGCTGATGCGGAAGGTGCTCTGCGAGGTTGAGGATGTCTTCGAGTTCTTCACCGGCAGGCCTTCCGCTCGCGGTGTGCACGCTCGGATCGAGCGTGCAGCGGAGGTGGAAACCAGCGGCATGCAGGATCCGCTCCGCAACCTTTGTTCCTGGATCAATTCGACCGGACTCGTAGGCGAGGAGCGTCGCATGCGACGTCCCAGCTCGACGAGCGAGCTCTCTTGCGCTCAACCCAGCACGAACTCGTGCCTCGCGAAGTGCCGCACTGATCTCCATGGTCAAATGGTATCAGAAACGATACCAATTGGACCGGAGGGCCGTGAATGAAGACCGGGAAAGAATTCGCCACAGTGCCTGCTCCTTCGGCACGCCAAGAACGAGCCTCATCCCTCAGCCGAGCGTGTCGAGCAGCTCTCGGCAGAGTGGGCTGGTGGTCATGGGCCGATTGGTGGCCACGGTGACCCACGATGAGGTGACCGCCGGGTAGGTAGTGACCCCGGGGCCAGCGAACGAGGTGGGCAGGACGTTGTTGAATCCCGCGATCGAGGTGCGTTCGAGGTATGGATCGATCGACACCTCGATCGTCCCAGTGGTGCCGGCCACGGCGACGATTGCGTGCGATCGGTGCCGGACATCTGGCAGCTGAGCAACTGGATGCTCCACGACCAATCGGACAACTCCGGTGCGGATCGGGCGGAGCACGAGCCGCATCCTCCCACGAGTCATGAGGGCAACTTCGGCATCGGCTCGAGTGGGAGTGCGGGTGATGTGGAGCGACAAGGTGGCCTCCGCGCCGACGGTCGGGGCGAGGGCGAACCAACTGTTGTGTTCGAGGTTGGACAAAGGGATGTCCGCTTGAGGTCCGAGGGTTCGGTAGACGCCCTGGCACGCCCCAACGATGACGATGTGCCCCGGTGGCGCGTCGATCGGGAGGGATGCCGAGCGAGAGATCTCATGAGCGAGCGCTCCGGGACTCATCTGGAGTTGTGCTCGAGTGAAGTTCTCTGCCTGCGTCTTCGTCCACGACGGCTGCATGCCTGCAGCTAGAGCGAGGTTCATGACTACCGCGAGGAGCGAGCAGACGACGACGACGCCGAAGAACCACGACCGGAACCTCTGGGCGCGCTCAAGGAGGAAGAAGAAACCGATTCCGCCTGCCAGCACGAGCCAGGGAACGAAGTCGCCGAGGTAGCGCGGGCAGATGTACCCGAAGATGAGGACGGGGCCTGTGGCGACGATCGACGCTCCCACCAGAATCCGGAGAACTCGCTCCATGGTCGTCGATGGCTTGGCCAGCACCACCACGGTCCCAACAACGCTCAAGATGATGAGCAACGGCGTCGTGGCGGTCAACGAGGCGGTCGGCCAAATTTGATCGAACGTGACGTGACCGACGGCCTGCACGGGATGTGACGGAAGGTGCACGTAGGGGAAGAGGCCCTTCAGTGACGCCGCGAACGGCGCGAAGTAGGCGAGCAACGTGGTGGGGAGGAACTGCAGACCGAATGGAGTACCACCGTTGGCGTCGAGGAAAGCCTTGCGGTGTGGGTAGACGGAGGTCCACACCTGGTACCGCTCGTCGAATCCTGTGAGGGTTCCGAACTTGGCGTAGGAGAGGGCGAGCACCACGATGGCGCTGAAGGCTCCGAGCGCGAAGAACCAGTTCGCAGAACGACGCCACGTTGCGCCGTGACGAGAGCAACGGAAGAACACCGCCAAGGCGAAGATGGCGAGGATCCACGCGTCGCCGGTTGAGCCCCGGTTCGGAGCGGCAGCGAGTGTGATGAGGGAGACAACGGCGAATCGAGCCCTTCCCGGTCTGACCAAGAACGACAGGACGCCGACGAAGAAGAGGATGCCGAGGGCGATCGACCACGCAATGTCCTCTTCGTACACCCGGGGCGTCGCCAACAAGCTCGGGAAGATGGTCCCCAAGGACATCGCAGCGGCCAGCGCACAGGTGGCGATGCGTTCGAGGCGACTCGCTCGAAGGTCACGCCGGAGGATCGTTCGAAGCTGCACCACCATGGCGCCAATCGCGGCGCAGGTCACCAACCACGCGAGGAAGATCGAGACTGCGGTGAGGCGCCCATCGAAGTGGTGGGTGAACACCAAGACTGGCATCCGGAGGATCGACGGGAAGATGCCGAAGTAGGTGTAGGTCTTGCCGTCGTGGAGGAATCCCTCGATGCCGAGCGAATTGGTCGGCACGTTCAGACGGCCAGCCAGCATCGCTCTGGCTTGGAGGTCGTAGAGGTTCCCCTGCGGGGTCAGGGGGAACAGCGTGAGGTGGCTTCGCCAGTCGCCGAATGCGAGCCATAGGGCGGGAATGAGGAGGGCCGCATTCGTGACCAGCAGCGCCCGAGTGAACTGCCGACGATCCGTCGTCGTCTCCGGAGCCATCACCTTCGGTTCAGGAGAGAGCACTCCGACCATTCCCGGCCTCCGCGGTTTTCGATGGCATCTGCTGTCGGCCACGCCGAGAACTGCCGAATACCTCTCGAGCATAACGGACGCCATCTCGGGCCTTCGGGCGGCCCGGGAGTCCCGTCCCATCGGGTTCTCGGAGCGACGATGCCTCTTCGTCGACGGTCACTCAGCCGTCGTCACGCTCCAAGTGGGGTGGCGATCATCCACCTGATCCCAAATCGGTCGAGACAGACCGACCAGTACTGCCCCCAGGTCTGATCGGCCGGAGCACTCTCCTCAACGCCGCTCGCGAGCCCTGCGAAGAGTCGGTCCACTTCCTCTCGTGAATCGACCTCGACCATGATGGTCGTGTTGTTGCCGATGCGTTGGATCTGCCCCAACGATTCGAGCAAGTCGGTGGCCATCAGGACGTGACCGCCAGCAATCGCCACTTCCATGTGCATGATGCCGTTCGCCTCCGCTTCAGTGAGGCCCGGGACACCCATATCGCGAAATCGCATGATGTCCCCAACGAACTCGGTACCGAAGAGCTCTCGGTAGTGCGTGAGCGCCTCTTCGGCGTTGCCGGGGAAGTTGAGGTAGGTGTTGACGCGAGCCATTCGGGCCTCCATGGAGTTGGGCGTGCAAAGCGGAGAGCGTTCCGGTGTCGTGACGTCGTGCGCTAGCGGTGGAGTCCAGCGGTCACGAGGTTGAAGGGGAGGGTGAAGGCATCTGGGTGGAGCACTGCCATCACCTGCAGCCCATTTCCGAGGCAGATGCCGAAATCTACGCTGCCCTTAGCTTCGGCGAGCGGGAGTCCTTCGAGCGTCTCGAGGTAGTCCGCGGCGAACATCGCCCGAGCGGCACGCAGCCGACTCTCGAGGCGCGGTTCATGGAGGGCGAGCCGTTCGACCTCCATGGCGAAGCAGCACGCTGGCCGGTGCTCAGGTCGGAAGTGCTCGCGCCACAGCACCGCCTCGGTGACCGAAGGGCCAACGGCGACCGTCAAATCCGCGGTGAACGCAGCACTGGTGGCCATTGCTTCTCGCTGGCGACGTTCGACGATGTCGATGACGAGGTCGAGTTTGGTGGCGTATCTCCCGAAGATCGCCCCCTCGCTCAAGCCTCCTCGTTCGCAGATTCGGTCCATGGTGGTTGCCCGGTAGCCATCATGGGCAATCGCGACCAACGCTGCGTTGAGTGCAGCATCCACGGTGTGGTCACCGGTCGAAATCGGCTGGAGCTCCATGAAGTCTGCGACGACATCGGGGAGTAGTTCTGGGACCACGTCCGTGGTGAGTGCCGTCGCCACCGACGCGAGGGGTTGGTTGAGCTCGTAGGGGCCGGTGAGGTCGGTGGCACTCGTCACGAGTCCAATTGCAACGGTGAGCGCAGCGATCCACCGAACGCTCGTTGCCGGATCGGCACCGCGGATTCTCGCCACGAGGTGCTCGTGGATGAACGTCCGGAGTTCCGAATCAAACGCCGTGAGGAGGAGGAGCTCTCGAATGCAAGCACGAGCCACGGTGTTCGTTCGTCGCGTGATGATCCAGTTGGCTGCAGTCTCGGGGTCGCCGTCAACCAGTGCTTGGGCGACGTCGATGACCAGTGCCGTGCACGCGTCTTGACCAATGGATTCCCAGAGTGCGAGGGCGATCGTCGACCGATCTCCGTAGCGATCGTAGGAAGGCCGAATGGACGTTCCAGCTCGGAGGGCAATCGCCCGAGGATTGACGGCGTCGAAACCTTCAGTAGCGGTCAATTCGGCAATGGCCTGCTCGAGTCGAGCGGTGATCGCGGTGCGCCCAAGATGGGCGCGCCGAGTAGTTGCAGGCTCGAACGGCATGGCACCATCCTACGCGGGCAGGATCTCCACCCTCCCGAGACGACAACAGACGCCATGGCAAAGAGGGTCCTCAGGCGAAAGGTTGGTGTCATCGTCGACGAACGGCACCGACATTCCCGGTCCCGGACGACCGTGCGGCTCCTCAGGCCGCACGTGGTTGCAAGGTTTTCTCGTCGTGACTGCGCCTAGCATGAACGGGGGAGAAATGCACGTTTCGAAGAAGTTGCCATCCGTCACGACGGTGATGCTGCTCGGCATCACCGTCGGCGTTTCATCGGCCCAAGAGGTTGCCGCCGCCGCCCCCACGTCGCTGGATGGCTGCTTGAAGAGCGGTTCAATTTCTAACGTGGCGCCCTACCGCCACTCGTGCGCAGCGGGAATGACGCTCGTGGTGTGGAATCTCGCCAACAACACTGCGGCGCGAGGACCCCAGGGTGCACAAGGCCCCCAAGGAACGGCAGGAACCGGAGGGGTTCAAGGGCCCCAAGGTGCTCCCGGGCAGACAGGTCCGAATGGTGCCCAAGGGGTGCAGGGAGTTCCAGGGGCGATTGGTCCCCAAGGTGGGATCGGTCCACAAGGGCCTCAGGGCGCCGTGGGTTCGAACGGTCCGGCTGGTGCTCAAGGATCGCAGGGCTACCAAGGTCGGACCGGATCCTCGGGTCCTGCCGGTGCGCAAGGAGCCCAAGGTTTCCAAGGTGCGCAGGGGTCGCAAGGGTTCCAAGGAGTAACGGGCCAGAGCGGGTCACAAGGCGCTGCGGGCACCCCCGGTGTCCAAGGCCCCCAAGGGTCGCAAGGCCCTCAAGGGCCAGCGAACGGCCCTCAAGGGCCAGCGAACGGCCCTCAAGGTGCCCAAGGACTTCAAGGTGGAGCCGGTGGGGTCGGCCCCCAAGGTTCTCAAGGTGTGCAGGGAGCACAGGGTGCGCAAGGGGCGAGTGGCGCCTCCGGGTCAACGGGTCCCCAAGGTCCTCAAGGTGCGACGGGGGCAGGTTCTCCCGGTCCTCAGGGATCGGCCGGTCCCACTGGGAGTAGCGGTCTTCAAGGCCCACAAGGCTTCCAGGGTGCTGGAACGCAAGGGTCGCAAGGATCTTCAGGTTCGGCCGGCCCCCAGGGTCCACAAGGCGCTGACGGCGCCGCTGGTGGGCAGGGCTCCCAAGGTGTGGCGGGAAGCCTTGGATTCCAAGGCGCAATGGGCTACCAAGGAACGCAGGGTCGAACCGGCGCCCAAGGTGCTCAGGGTGCAACCGGTCAAGAGGGTATCCAGGGAGCGCAAGGGGTCACCGGTCCCCAAGGTCCACAAGGTGCCTTCGGTGGACCACAGGGCTACCAAGGTGTCCAAGGAGCCGCTGGTCCTCAGGGTAGCTCTGGAGCCCAAGGTGCCCAAGGTGCGCAGGGACTGTCAGTCACTGGCCCTCAAGGCCCCCAAGGAACGTCGGGGGTCGCCGGGTCCTCTGGAGCCCAAGGCCCCCAGGGCTACCAAGGAACTGCCGGCATCGGGACGCAAGGCCCCCAAGGCGCCGCTGGTTCCACCGGTTCGGCAGGGCCTTCGGGCGCCCAGGGCTACAGCGGCGTTGCTGGTCCTCAAGGAGCAAGTGGTCCTCAAGGCCCCCAGGGCGTCGCAGGAAGCGCCGGCCCCGCAGGAGCTCAGGGCTACACCGGACCAGCAGGGCCTCAAGGTGCGGCCGGTCCGGCTGGTCCAACTGGCGCTCAGGGCTACACCGGTCCCCAAGGTCCCCAAGGTTTTGCTGGCGCCAATGGTCCTTCGGGCCCCCAAGGTGCAAGTGGTACGCAAGGCCCTCAAGGCGCTTCGGGTTTCCCAGGAGCCCAAGGCCCCCAAGGCATCATTGGATTCCAGGGTCCCCAAGGTACCCAAGGGAATTCTGGCTCGGCCGGAGCCCAAGGTCCCTCGGGGCCCCAAGGTGCGGCCGGGGCTACGGGTCTCCAAGGTCCCCAAGGTGCAACAGGCCCTCAAGGCCCCCAGGGAGGTGGGCCACACGTCGTCTCCGTCGTGCTGACCCCCGGCTCCTACTCGGGCATTACGAACCTCGCTGGAGGGAAGGCATTCAACGCCGAGAAGGGGACTGCCTCGGTCACGCTCGTGCAGGGGAACTACCTCATCGAGTTCACCGATAACGGCTCTGCGGACCTCGTCGCTGCTGGACCGACACCCTCGGTCCAAGCGGGGATCGACTACTCCATTACCGGAACGGGTATCACGAATCCTGCTGGATCTGCCACGAAGGTGGTCATCGGAACGCGCAACCTCTACTACCTCCAAGTTGGTGCAGGTGGTGCAACCGCTGCGATCACGGTCTACGACACGAACACCACGGCTCCGGTGGCGACGAGCGCGTACGTCGTAATCACCGCGACCCAGTAGCGACGCCGTGGAGGCCATCGCCCCCGTGGTGGATCTTCGTCCGTGGTTCTACGGATCGCGTGAAGATCGTCACGAAGTCGCCCGACAGCTCGACGCTGCATTCACGAGTGGCTTCCTCCAAGTTGTCGGCCACGGGATTGATGACGTGACGCTGACTCGAGCGCTCGATGCGATGGAGGCGTTCTTCGCTCGGCCCGAACGAGAGAAGGCGGTGACGGTTCCCCCAGACGGGACCTATCGAGGCTGGACGCGACGGCGGAGCGAGGGGTTTGCGGCAACGGTGGACCAGGTCACTCCGGCAGATCTCGTTGAGGGGTTCGTCTGTGGTGCTGAAGATCGCGCCGGTGCGAATCCTGGCGATCCCGCCTTCGCTCGGAACTGGTGGCCGACTGATGGCGCACTCCGCTCTGCCCTGTGGTCGTACTACCTCGCGGCACGAGCGCTCTCAGAAGAGATCCTCGCCATCGCAGCAGTTGCGCTCGGGCTCGACGAGTCGTTCTTCTCTCGCCACATCGATCACGCCAACGTGACCATGCGGGCAAATTTCTACGAACGACGCGTCGAGGATGGTGTGTTGAGCGATGCGCAGATGGCCCTCGGCGCCCACACCGATTACGGCATCTGCACCGTGCTCCTCGCCGACCCGGGGCCTGGACTCCAGGTGCTCACGCCAGAGGGCCGTTGGAGTGACCTCGAGCCAGCAGCGGGTGCGTTGATCGTGAACGTGGGCGATGCAATGGCGCTGTGGACGAACGACCAATGGCCGTCCACGATTCACCGCGTGGCTCCTGCGCCGCTCGCTGGCGGGCGGCCACGTCGATCAATCGCGCTCTTCCAAGATGGCAACCCTGATTCGGTGGTGGCCTGTCTTCCCCAATGCACCGCGGATCGCCCTGCGCGCTACCGCGCCACCACCCTTGGAGCACACGTCGCAGCAAAGGTGGCGAGCAGCCGATCTGGTCAACGTTCGAGCACCGTGCAGACCACCGCAGGACGCTTGGGAGCCGAGGGGTAGAGCACGCCACGACGGACGTGCAACTGGCCGACCATGGCGTGGTTGGCTAGTCCTGTCGAGAGCGACAGTGGTACTCGGTGGCTGGTGGTCGCTGCTCTAAGTGAAGGGGTGCCGATGTGCGGGAGGTCAGCGGGCGGTATGCCGTTCGGGCGTCCATCGGCAGGACGAGCGCCGAATCTCCTTTCGATGCCGATGACGGCGAAACTCGAGTTCAGCGCAACCGTCACGGGTGACCCATCCGCCTTGGCCATGTGGACCTCGTCGGTGGCGTTCCCCGAGGAGGCCATCTCGGCGCGGAGCACCGTTGCCCAGACTTCAGCGGCCGTTGCCACAGCGGTTGCGCTCGAGAAGTCAGTGCCGGTCTGGAGGGTCTCGCCGGGTCGATGAGTCATGGCCGCAGGATCAGGTTGGCCGGTCGGAGGTTGCTGGTCGGCAAGCGCAGCCGCAGCGACGTGGAGTGCAGTGTGGGCTGCCGCTGCACCAGCGACTGCTGTGGTACTGACGAAGCTGCCCCGGTCATCGCGATGCCGAAGGTCTCATTCCGCACCGTGTCGGGGGTGGGGGTCATGGGCACCTTCGCTTCCCGCCGAGAAGATCCCGGCGCACGTCCAACTTGGGCTGCCAAGGTATGGAGGAGCGCAGGTCTCGGTATCGAGATGGAGAGAATTGACGCCGGGCATGGCCAATGCTGCTGCCTGCTGCCCCCGAGGCCCTTCGAGATCGCGGAGCGGCGTTAGTGGCTGGAACTCGCCAGGGGGTGGAGCGCGCTGCAGCGTGCTTCGAGGTGGTTGCCAACCCGGAGCACGTCGTGCTTGGCCATCCTCTGCGGGTCGAGCTCACGACCGTGGACCTTGGTGAGGAGCACGTAGTAGGGGTTCGAGATCTGGAAGCAGAAGTGTCGGGCGATCACGACGTTCGGAGCGTTCGATCCAGGGTGCGTCGACGCATTGGGTTCGGTGAAGGCCACGTAGCGCTTTGAGAGGACGACGACATCGGCGTTGCCGACCTCTGCGGCGAGGCCGGATGTTGCGGTGTTTGAGATGCCGGGGTTCATTTCCAGGTAGTAGGTCGATGGGCGGAGTTGTGGTTCCATCCAGTAGAGGATCGGCTCGTTGTAGTTGGTGAACCGCA
>Ga0214193_1000372_pt1 | contig 10613 bp, 10 predicted proteins | sample TroBogEpilimnion_10_FD_153031 | JGI IMG/M metagenome (GOLD analysis project Ga0214193, IMG submission 153031) | Freshwater microbial communities from Trout Bog Lake, WI - 05AUG2008 epilimnion | ecosystem: Environmental > Aquatic > Freshwater > Lake > Epilimnion/Euphotic zone | place: Trout Bog...
AGGTACATAACAGGTACATAACAAGATGGACGACTTTTGACTTCGTCCTTGCTTCAAGAAAGCAGGGTCTTGAACCCGTCTAGGAGGGGAGATCCTATATGATTTGACAGGATAAAAAGAACCCGAGATTAAAATACAGCACCCGGCCCGTATAAGTGATATACCACACCGTTTCGGATGACTAGCAACGGTTTTCCGCTAGACTCCAAGCGTCGCGAAATTAAAATATCTGTTGTGTCTTCAGCACGGGAAACAGATACGAACCGTCGTGATTTTTCTATTTATATAATAGTATAATGTTATAAAAACGAAACGATTCACAGATTCCTCAAGCGTTGCTTTTTCAGTTGTCATCTCATCCAGCCGGCCTGAACGGTTGAGAATGGTCAAACTGGCCTAGGATTCAATCCGACATGGATCGGCCTGCAACTCAATCCGATCCGACACTTGGCCCAGCCCATAATCGTCCGAGTCAGTGCGGGTATAGTGCGGGTAGCTGCACTATCTGAGTCAGTGCGGGTAGCAGTACTACATTTGGTAGGTCAGAGACTGATGTGTAACGTGACTGTTTTACCTTAGTGCTTTGTGCAGTGCAAGATGATCAATCACGGCTGGCACGGCATGTGGTCAAACATACAATGTTGTAAAGATAAGAATACAACTCAATTTCAACGAAAAGGGGTCTTTTAGTACATAACAGGTACATAACAGGTACATAACAAGATGGACGGATTTCGAAGTCGTCCGTACTTCAAGAAAGCAGGGTCTTGAACCCGTCTCGGAGGGGCGATCCTATAGTCTTCGGATGGGATAAAAAGAACCCAAGATTAAATTTGCATCAGCCGGCCCGTGAGTGTAAGATACCACAGCGTTTCGGATGACCAGCAACGGTTTTCTGCTGATTTCCAAGCGTCGCGAAATTAAAATATCTGTTGTGTCGAAGACACGGGAATCGGCAACGAATCGTCGCGGTTTTCCAAGCTTTAAAATGGTTTAAAAATATATATTATTTTATTTTTACAATATTTGTGGGCTTATGAAACGATGCGATATTCCTTTCGTCGGGCTGATTTCGAGCTGTCCCATGACTGGGCTGACTTCGAGCTGTCCCATGACTGGGCTGACTTCGAGGTGTCCCATCACTGGGATGATATAAACTTGTCCCATATCCATACGCGATGGTTACGCGAAGGCGCTCGCTATCTGAGAGGTCAGGAACCGAGTATTTAAACACAAACTGCATTTTTCATGATGAAGCTTGCAGCTGTGGTTTTTTCCACTATCCTGATCTTGAAATGCGACGCAAGCATGGTCATGTCTTCGCAGGCTTCTTCTTCGCCATCCCCGCCGCCTCCTGCAACCCCGGTTTGCAAAGCGCCGCAACCTATGCCGTTCAATGCGTCCTCCATCGGCAACTACACCAACGAAACCTGCGCCTGCTGCCGGCGCGCTGCGTCCGTCGGGCCCTCCCAGTGGCGCTTTCCGTTCGACCCGGCTGCGCCGATGTGCGCTGATGATGCTATTGAGGGATGCACAAGATGGGTGGAGTGCGAGGTGCGCATCGGGACCTATGGCTCGTACTTGACCTACATTTTTTTTGCGTGCTTCTACCTCGTTGTGTTTTCTGTGAGAGGGTATGTCGAACGCGACAAATTGGGTTGCTTTTTCTGTTTTGATTTGGGTTTATCGGTGTTCCTTGTGGTGTGCTTGATTTTCTCCCTGACGTGCGTGGTGGGGTTCAACGATTGGGTCTCGCAGACCAGCGAGATGGACCTGGCCGACCTTTCGGCGCGGATCTGCGTGTCCGTGTGCGGCGGCGGCTACGCCTCATGCCTGCGAGACCATTCCTCCGACTGGCAGATCCTGCAGGATGTCATTCGGAGCATTGAGGCCAAGATATACGCAGGGTGCTCTCTGTGGGCATGCGCAATCGTGCTTAACGCATTCGAGGCGGCCGAGCTTGCCGTGAGGTCGGTTCTTACCGTGGCTGCATTCGCCATGGCGGCGAGCGACTGCGTGTTCATAGCCAGGATCAACGCGAGTACAACGATCTGCAACGGCCTTCAGAATCTGCCGGGTGTTGGGGCGATTGAGGATGCCTCGGACGCCCTCGGCGAGTGCCTTGTTTTCGATCTCTTTCTGCTGGTGTTCAGTGCTGCGCGCTGGTATTATATTGCGTCGCTGCCGCCAGAACGACCAGCATGGACGCACGGCGAATTTGAACCGCGGCCCTTGTTTCATCGTGTGCGATTGGGGTTTCCGGTGTGAAGTTCTGCGGGCGGTGGTCTGCGTCTGAGCTTGGCGCATTCGCGGATGGCAGATACGACAGCCTCGTCGACCAGTGCGGGACGCTCGCGCCGATGATCTCCATCCGCAATCGTACGTGCCCGCCATCGGATACGCTGATGCTCGTTCGAGTCGCAAAGCTCGAGGCTGAATGGGAGCGCGGCGAGCGGTTGCTGGGGGAGTATAGGGTCTGTGAGTGTTGAGTGTGTGGCCTGGTTGTTTTCTGGGCCACAGTGGCCTGATTATTTTCTGGGCCACACTCCACTCTGGATGCGTTTCTTAGGCAGATAGCCCAATGAAAGGAACATTTAATAATAAACTCCACAAAAATTTTCGTGGGCTCTTCGAGCGGTCATTCGTATACGTGTCTCTGTGGATGAAGAGCCAAATACTTGCGATGTTCCTCATCCTGTCGCCGTTGGCGCTCTTCCTCCCGCAGTTTGCTCTCAGCTCTGTCGCGTTTGATTTGACAAGCCGTCTTGTAGGAGGTGGATGCCATAGCCTCTCTGACTTCAATCATTTTCAGAGTCTCGCCCAACGCTTTGTCATATGTTTTCATTGATTTGATGAAATCAGCAGCAGCTTCGTCTACGCGACGAAAATTCGTATCAGATTGGTAAGAGCTTAAATTTGCACAAGCTTCAGCAAGGCTCTTGTTCAAATTCATCAGCTTACTCTCAGCAGCAGCCAAACTATTCCCACGCCTCGGGTGAGCGCGCACACTGTCGACAGCCGGGTCGTACGTCAGTTTAAGTTTGTAAAACGGGTCCGACATGCTGTTAAGGCTGTAATACATGTGGGAGGACGTCTAGACACGCTGCAACACACACAGAAAAGATGGTCCTTTTATATGATTTTGTTGTCAATGACTTGCTTAGGAAGTGTCAGTGGGCTGAGTGTTTTTTGGGTTTCTTTAATGAAAAAACAAACAAGCCTAGTCGGCGTCCTCGGACATGTCCTGGAGACCCTCGTCACAGGCGATACAGTCGTCTGCTGCTTCCTCTTCCTCTTCGTCATCAATCTGCTCAGGAGGATTCCCAAACAGCGGCGGGAGAACGACTTTGAGGAGACGCCTCCACTCCTTCCAGGTCTTGATGTGCTGCGGTCCGATGATCCAAATCCCGACCACCATTGATTTCAGCTCTTCGTTGGGAAAGATTTCGATCGAATAGCGAGGATAGTCATCGGGGTTATCTTCGTACCTTGGAGGCGTGTAGTTGCACTCGTTGCGAAGGTCTGCGTACATTTTGTCCACGGATTCCTGTGTGAGCGGGATAAGACTCATCTCTCTATGTGATGATTGGAGACGATATCCCCGGCCCCTTAAATACAGGCCGGCTATGGTCTGATAGATTTGTGACCGACCGTTATGGGCCCGTATTCTGTCAGCCGAGTATAAAAGAGTCCAAAACGTGAAAATTCAACCCAGCGATGCCGAAACGCCCAGCACCCTACGACGAGGGATTCGCCAGATTTTTGGCCGAGAGGGGCAAGCAGTACGCAAGGCTCTACATTGCAACGCCCGCGACAGCTGACAGGCTGATCAGGAATCCAGAATCCGCGATGGTGTGGTGGTGCAGGCAGGAGTACGACAACACGGCGAAGCACCGCGAGAAGCTGAGAAAGCGCATCGAGCGCGCGCGCGAGGACCTCGAGGCGCTCCAGCTCAAGCTCGCGGCTGCGGAGGCGAGGCCGGCGTCTTTCGCCAAGCAGGCGCCGTTCGTGGCGCTGCAGTGCGCGAAGCAGCACGATCTCGAGGATTGTGACGGGGAGTGGGGCGTGTGTCTCTCGTGCCTGAAATTTACCAGTGACGGCATGCGGATGGTCAAGCGCTGCTTTGCGTGCAATGTGAATGTGTGCGCCCGGTGCATCGACAGGTACTACCCGAACGAGGACATGGGGTTGCAGCTCTTCATCGTCGGCAGGGATCATATGGGGTTGGTGATGCATCGGCGCAACCTCGAGCGTCAGAAGAACGGGCGGGACATGATCGATCCGGAGAGATACTCGGAAAGGATCAGGCGCCTGCGCGAGGAGTTTTACGATACGGAGCAGCACCGCGCCGATCTGCGGGCGCAGATCACGGAGGTCGAGGCATGCTTTCTGGCCGTTCGGGCCGAGCTCGCCGATGCCGAGAAACGGGCTGGGATGTCGTCGTTTGTTGTTTGGTCCCGACGCCGAGAGACGGGTGGTTGTTGAAATGAGGCAGACGATGCTGCAGGCTGAGAATGTTGACACCAAAAAACGGGCTGCAGTGTGCAGCAGGCCGAAGGGTTCTAGTATTTGGAGAAAAAAATGAATCGCGCGTTTCTTTGAATTGAACAATGTGTTTTTTTATTCAGCCGCAAATGCGTCTGTGATTCCTTCAAACCACAGCAGCCCCGGTGGCGACCAGCAGCTCGATGAGCTCGGCCTCCATCTGGAAGGTCATCCTGCGGATGGAGTAGGGCGAGTACAGCCCGTCATTGCAGCGGTCGTTCACCATGGAACAGATGGGGTCCAGGTCGTGCTTGAACGTCTCAAACATCCGAGCGACGATCGGCACAGCGATGAAGGTGCAGTTTTCACAGATAGGAAGCACTTTCTCGAGCAGGTCCTTGGACAGCATATTCTTGAATGGAGTGCTGTCGTGCGGCGGCCACATGGATTGCTCAAGGTAGTTGTCCCATTCGCCCCAGGTCTCGATGAGGTCAGGATACGGCCCGTACACTTCATCGATGTAAAAACCGCAGAGCGGTTCGACCTCGCGGTTGAATACATAGCAGGCCCATGCTTCGTAATCGACGCTCTCGTGCCCCGTGAAAGCATCGCTGGCCCAGCCCTCTGCGTCAAAATCGTACTCTTCGTCCTTGGCATCGCCGGCCGAGATGCATGCGATCGTGGGAACGCCGTATTTCTCGATCGCCTCTGGATCGACCCAGCTGATGCGGAGCTTGTCGCCTCTGATCTGTGCGTCGAATCCCAGCATGGACGCCTCCCATCGCATCCGTTCCAGTGACTCCGCGTTCTGCCGGATGGGTTTGGCCTTGGCGGGCTTGTCCTTTCTCCCCGTGACTCGCGGGATCCTGTCCAGCGAGAAGTGCCTGCGCCAGTAGTCGAAGAAGTCGGACAGCAGGAGCTTCTGCGGGTCCTCCTCTTCCTCTTCGACTTGCGAGTTCAGGAAGAAAAGAATGAGTTCAAGGCCCTGGTCGCGGTCGAACCAGACGTTTCTGGTGCGGACGTCTTCCGCCTTGATCCAGAGGATGGTGTTTTCCTTGAACTGGATCGCATACCAGGTGCTTTCATCCTTGGCCTTCGTGAAAACCAGGGCGTCCTCGGCCCTCCAGCTGGACAGCTCTCCTGTGATGCCAAACACCTGGCGAACGATCGCCTTCACAATCTCTGTGTCCTGCTCTGAGACCAGGTCAAAGTCGTACCAGTTCTCATGCGCGGCGCGCAGCAGGTCTTGGTGGGTGGCAACAAAGTCGGACACATGGGACGCGGAAACAAGCTGGTGGGGCATTTGGCGCACAGCGGTTGGGTTTCGGGGTCTGTTTATATATGATGGTTTGTTGAAGTCATTTCGAAGGATTGGTGTCCAGCCTATCTTAGGTCCGATATTTGTCCGAGTCAGTGCAGGTAGCAGCACTCGGCCACTTTCGATAATCGTCCGTCCCAGTGCGGGTAGCAGTACTATCCGAGTCAGTGCGGGTAGTAGCACGTGTGTTGTGTGTGTTGTGTGTGCTGTGTGTGTGGTGTTGTGAGTTCCTGTTGTGTGTTGTGTGTGTTGTCTGTTTTGCTGTGTGTGTTGTGTGTGTGTTGTGTGTTGTGTTGTGTGTGAGTTCCTGTGTGTGTTGTGTGTGAGTTCCTGTGTGTGTTGTGTGTGAGTTCCTGTGTGTGTGTGAGATCCTGTGTGTGTGTGTGTTGTGTGTGAGTTCCTGTGTGTGTGTTGTGTGTGAGTTCTTGTGTGTGTGTGCATCCTTTCGTCGTGAATTCGGACCACGCCAGTACTTGAGCCGAGTCAAACAGCCACCAACATTTCACGAAATGTTTACCCGTGTTTTCTCCGAAATCGCAATGAACGCATCGATCGATGTCTTGGAATGGAACGAGACCATCGGCTCGGTGCGCGCATTCATGCGTGTGGTGCTCAGGGGTGGCAGGCTGGTCGTCGATATCGACAAGTGCTCCGGCGGCGATGACATTCCCCGACGAGGACTGGATCGTCCATTATCCTGACGGAAAGCCTGTTGGGCCCTGGAACACGGAGCCCGTTGTGGGCGCTTGCGCTGGAACCAAGCGCAGTCTGTCGTATTAGGGAGTTGCTGTTGTGAATTAAAGTGTGTGTGCTGATTGGTGTCTAAAGTGCTGTCCGATTCCGTCCCAGCACTTAGTGCGGGTAGTAGCATGAAGAGCTCGGATGAAGGGCTCTGATGAAGGGCTCAGATGAAGGGCTCTGATGAAGGGCTCAGATGAAGGGCTCTCATGAAGGGCTCAGATGAAGGGCTCTGATGAAGGGCTCAGATGAAGGGCTCAGATGAAGGGCTCTGATGAAGGGCTCTTGTGAAGGGCTCAGATGAAGGGCTCTGATGAAGGGCTCTTGTGAAGGGCTCAGATGAAGGGCTCTCATGAAGGGCTCTGATGAAGGGCTCTGATGAAGGGCTCTCATGAAGGGCTCTTGTGAAGGGCTCTTGTGAAGGGCTCTTGTGAAGGGCTCTGATGAAGGGCTCTCATGAAGGGCTCTGATGAAGGGCTCAGATGAAGGGCTCTGATGAAGGGCTCTGATGAAGGGCTCAGATGAAGGGCTCTGATGAAGGGCTCTCATGAAGGGCTCTTGTGAAGGGCTCAGATGAAGGGCTCAGATGAAGGGCTCTTGTGAAGGGCTCTGATGAAGGGCTCAGATGAAGGGCTCTGATGAAGGGCTCTTGTGAAGGGCTCAGATGAAGGGCTCTGATGAAGGGCTCTCATGAAGGGCTCTCGTGATGGGTTCTCGTGATGGGCCCTGGATACACAGATGACGGATTCTTTTTTATTGAAATTTCCATTTTATGTAATAGTGGAAGGCTGTGATGATGAGTGAGACCAGTGATGTCCTATTGTCTGTTGAAAAGTTCGTTTAAATCATCGAAACTTGCCTTGAGGTTTCAGCCCTTGAGGACTTTGTCTCGATTACCGAAGGTGCATTTGATCTGCTGATCTGATGATGCACGGGAACTCTTCTTATCGCCATGATGCTCTGCTCCGTTGCGCTCCTTGGGTTGCTCTGCTTGCAGTTAAGCGTCCTTTTTGCATAAGCTCTTTTCACGTTCAGCGTCATGGCTCATCTTCAAGTCTCCTACTGTCGCAGCTGCCTTGGCACTGGCCTCCTTCAGCGCAAGTTCAATCTTCTCTATGTGCGAATCGATAGAGTCAGCCTTCGCCTGCATCTTGATGCCGATTTGCTTTTTGAAGTGCTCGAGGTTTTCCTCCGCATTCTTCGTCCGTATGCGTTCAAAGCCCAGATCTTCCTCTGCAAAGCGTTCGGTACTGTCGAGCTCGTGCCTCGTGTCGGATAGGTTGGCTGTGAGCAGTGAAATCTGCTTCTCTGCATGCTCCCTGGCCTCCTTTTCGGACGCGGTGGCCTTGCGCGCTTCTTCGAGCTCACCTTTCAGGCGCTGTACGAGTGGGAAGTAGCCTTGGAGCATGATTTCCTGCTCTGGGAGGGCGATTTTCGACAGCTCGGAGCGGAAGAAGTCGCTGAAGGCTGGAGTGACTGATGGGCTAGCAAGCATGGGCTTGAGCTCCTCCTGGATATGCTGCGCCATCGTTGCCTTGTCCTGCTCTTCTCGCTCTTGCTGCAGTATTTCGTCGAATTTTCTCCGTTTCTCGGCGTGGATTTCGTCTTGGGTCTTCTGTGACTCCAGCTCCTTTCGCTTACGGATGATGTCAAGCGCATTGTCCCTCGAGATCGACAATCCTATCTTGAGGATCTCCCGAACTTCGGCGCTTGGTATGTCGTGTGGATCAGACATTACGATCTGAACGTGCTTATCATAGCTGGCGAGGACTTGTTCTTCTGTTGCTGATTTGGGAATGGACAGCTGAGAAAATGGGCAGTGGTAGTTGTCTGGGTGGTTCGGATCATCTAGGTCGTTGGCGAGCATTTTGGATGTGTTTGTGTGAAAGAGTTGTGGATTTTTGAGTGTGTTTGTGGTTGTAAGTGAATTTTAAATTTTTGAGCGTGTTTGTGAATTTTTTTTGAGGATTTATTTTAAATTTGAATCTGTTTGTGTAAATTCACCGTCCATTTATCAAATCAGCAGCTGCACGTACAGCAATGATTGTGTAAAGGCCAAGGTATATCAGTGTGCCCTTTCGATGGCATGGAGGGCTCAGATGAAGGGCTTGCGTGAAGGGCTTGTGTGAAGGGTTCGGATGAAGGGCTCGCGTGAAGGGCTTCCGTAGAGGAGGTCATTTGAAGACCAATCCAGTATAACCAACGATATTTCCTTGTCGTTTCTGGAAAACAGTTTCTGGATACTCTGCATTTTCCATTTTAAGTCGGAGTTCATTGAAAAAAATGTTGTCGACTATGATCTCAGAGTTTCCGTTTTCATTCCAATTTGAATCGAATCTGTTTTTGATTTCTCTTTTGGAAATGAAGCCACTGCCATCAGGGGAAATCTGTATGTTTTGGTGAAGAAACGCTTCCAAACATTGCTTGAAACCACTAGCGTCGTCTGCGGAGAGGAAAAATTTTCTGTGTTTCCTGCGCTTTGGATTGCTTAGAGTGCTGTCATTATCGTCCATCTCTGCAGGTGCTTTGTTCTTTCCGGTGCTCTGTTCGTTGTGCTGTTTCGCTTCCGCGCGACCACGCTTGCAAATGGGTTTGTGGACACCGGATGGAGCATCGTCGTGCTCAGGCCTTGCGTCTTCCCTTTCGGCAGTGAGCTCGCTGGCATCCTTCTCTGCTGTGAGTTCAACGAGCTTGGAAACAGCAGCGTCCCTTTCGCTGATTTTGGAGAGAGCGATGTCCCTTTCGCTGGTGATTTCGACGACTTTGGAAAGAGCGGCATCCCTCTCGGCGGTCAGCTCGCTGACTCTCAATAAAGCATCCGTTTTCTCGCGCATGGAGTGCTCTTTCTCGCGAGCGAGTTCCTCGATGTTCGATGAAGCACTGTCCTTCTCACGGGTAAGCTCGTTGAGTCTCGAAAGGGCATTGTCTCTCTCGTGAGTAAGCTCGTTGACTTTTGAGAGAGCAGCATCCCTCTCTTGAATAAGTTGGTCGACTTTAGAAACATCGTCGCCCTGAGCAAGCTCGTCTGCAACAGCACAGCCCCTCTCGAGATCTCCAGCGGTTTCGTTCCGGCAGCGTTCGAGCTCTTCTTTCAACTTGCTCACTTCGGCCTCTCTGTCTCGAACAGCCTGTTTGAGGTGTTTCACGAAATTGTAGTAGCCGCTGATGTATGAGTCGTCGTACCTCATATAGTTCTTGGAATTCTTCAGTAATTCACTGGCCATTGCCCTCAAGCGTTTGCAGAGGTAGTCGTGTGAGATGAATTTCGAGGTCAGTTCGGGCTCTGTAAACGGCCTGAGCTCTTCAACATGTTCGACGATTTCCTTCTGGTGCTTTTCCCATTCGGTCAATCCTTGTTGAAATTCCGCGTGTGCTTTCTCCTTTTCCTGCTGCTTCTTTTGGCAAATGGCGACGGCTTCGTCCTTGGCCTTTGTTAGCATTTTGGCGATCTCTACGGGATCGGAGCCTGGGCGTCCGTCGTATTGACAGATCTGGATGAGTTTTTTGTGTTCTCTTATGACATCTGCTTCGCTTGCAAAGTCGGAGAGACCAAGGGCACGAAACGGGGAGATTGCGGATGCATGCTTGAATGAAAGCATTCGTGTTGTATGATTTTAAAATTATTATTACCGTTACATTGGCCGTTGCATAATTTTTTTTACCCGCAAACCAGTTCAAATTTGTTTGAGTGTTATATGGTGAAACCGACAGAGCAAGCACAAAGAGGACTGGGGAATTTCGACACTATGCTATATTTCAAGACGGAAGCGCGCGGTTTTCCGTATCATAACTTCATACATCCAAGAACGGTGTTCGGCAGCGATGCTCGCCAGCAGGAACAGGCACAGTGCTGTCTGGGATGACAGGTGTGCGTCCTTCCAAGTCACCCCTCTCCCGTGCAAGAAAGGCACGGATCCTGACGTAGACTACGGCATGAGCAACCATCCGCATCACTGCGGCGAGTATCAGCCTTGCCAGCACAAGGCCAATTATGATGCCAAGAAGGTAGAGCCACATGATTTTTTCACTTGCCAACGTGTCTCTTTTATAGTCTCTTTTTCAGTTCTTGGTG
>Ga0214193_1000383_pt1 | contig 10509 bp, 10 predicted proteins | sample TroBogEpilimnion_10_FD_153031 | JGI IMG/M metagenome (GOLD analysis project Ga0214193, IMG submission 153031) | Freshwater microbial communities from Trout Bog Lake, WI - 05AUG2008 epilimnion | ecosystem: Environmental > Aquatic > Freshwater > Lake > Epilimnion/Euphotic zone | place: Trout Bog...
ACCCGCCAAGTTTTGCCGGAAAAACTGGATGACCGGCGTAATGTTTGTTTCCGACACAACCGCTGGCCAAGATTTCATGGTATAACGGTACAAAATTGGCGTAAACGTTTGCGTTGCATCAGAGTTCAACGTAACTACAACATTGATTCGTTCTGAACGAGGGAGCTGCGTCACCGAGCTATTAAACGTAATTTCTGTACCAGAAAAAGGACCAACGTTGACGTTTTGCGAAGGGCCAGTAGTGTGAAAAAAGTTAAGGTTGACACCCATCGTGGTGCTTCCCAAAGCAACAGAAGCATCAAACTTGACAGGGATTTTGTCTTCAACAATGCCGTACGTAATGCCACCAGTGTCAATAGTCCCACTTGCTACGTAAGTGTGAGCATCACCGCTGAGTCCGCTAACAGGCGTAGTAGTCATACCGCCATACACGCCAAGTGCACCGCTTGTAAAAGCAAGAGTTGCAGAAATTGACATCAACGGCATATTGCGCCAAGGGTCCCAATCAAGCCACGTAACTTCGCCAGGCGTAGCAGTTGTTACCATCAAATCGGAAGCGTACGCAGCCGTTAGCGGCTGGTCTCCAATGCTTTGCGACAAGTCCATACGGCCAATGCCAGTTACGCCAGTGTCGTAGTTTGACCAACTGAAATAAATGTAACGATTGTTGCCAACAATGCCACGCACAGGACACGTAACACTTTGCAACAAGTTTGGCTGCAACGGGCCAGACTTTAAGTCGCCCGTGGCGTTAGCGTTAGGGTCATACGCAGACAGCGTTTGTGCCATACGAATACCCAAGTTAGTGCCAATAAAAATATAATTCAAGTACGCGTACATTGCTGTTGGATATTCACCAACTGCCAACGGCAAAGTTTGGATTGGGTAGTTTAAGTCAAACGCCTGGTTGACCGTAGTGTTGCTAGTAACACCAGTCATTGACGAACGAAAAATCATGCCCAGCGTGCCGTTTACGTTGGTTGTAACGTACCCACCAAGATAAATTTGAGTTTCACCACCGACTGCGCACGTCCAACGAAATGCGTTAGACGGGTGAATCATCAAAACTTGCGAAGAGTCTGGAGCAGCATTTGCAGTAGACGGCGTAACAAATCCCAACAAACAATTGGAATCTGTACTACTTGACGCTGCTGCCGCAATCAACGTGTTGTTGCAAATAGCAACCATTGTGTATTTTGAAATTGTGTAACCGTTTGTCAACGTAAACGTTAATGGCTGCGTAGAAATACCAGTACCGCTAGAAACCGTTGTAACACCTTGAATGCCAATTGATTGACCAGTAGGAGAAACAGACGTAACTTTAGAAGTAGCAGTTGCTCCAGCTGCGCCCCAAGGTCCGCTAACTGTCATGCCAGTAGAAACGTTAGGAAAACCATTAGCGTTAATTAAATTGTTGCCGCCTGCGCTCCACGTGCAGTTAGAAATAACCATTGTGCTGCTAGTAATTGCACCAGTAGTGCAAAAGTTTGTAACAGTTGGCGTACCGCCACCAGGAGCAATTGTGCCGTCAAACGTCCAAATGCCGTTGCTTGCAGCAAGCCAAATCAAAGAACCGTTTGTGCAAATGTCGTACAAAGTAAACGAAGAACCAATTGCGCTAAGCGAAATAGTGCCGGACGTACCTGCAGAACCCCAGTTGGTCTTGTACCATTTGACCGTGCCGTTGCCGCTTGTTGGCTGGTCCATAACGTATACGTAGTTGCCAACAGTGATTCCTTTGATGTTTGTCGTTGACGAACTAGGAGCAACTCGTTGTGCAGTGTCGTTAAGCAACGTAGCTTGCGACTCGGTCCAAACATTAATGCCACGCGATTTGTAAAAACGAGAAGAATCGCTTTCCGCTTTGCGGTCAAGGAATTGTTGGCCAGCACCGTGCGACCAATCCAGTTGGTCACGACGCCACAAACCCTCAGTGTTTAGCGTGCCGTAGCCTGCAATGTTTTCAAAGTTGATAGATTGACGCTGAGGAAGAATCGTACGGTGACGAAACGCTTCACGACGGTACGGCTCAAACGATGTGTCAATAGTAAACCGTCGTCCGTTAATGCTGACAGTGTCTGGATAAACAGTAGGAGCTGTTGCAGCAGTGGTGCTAGCTGGGTAGTTAGCAAGTTTGTCTGTAGAAATATTGGCAAACGTTTGACCGTTGCTGTAAAAGTTTTCGGTTAATGCGTAAGGACCACTCATCGAACCGGCGACCTCGTGTACTGTTTACGCAGACGAGCAACTTCCTCTTCAATGCGTTTTTGCCTAAAGATTTCCATGCGCTGCACTGAATTCATAATTGCTCCAGGCGTAACGTCAGTAGATTTACGAGGGTCTGGTTGAAGCAAAAAATTGTTGCGAGTAAATTCACGAGGCCCAACTAACTGAATCATTGCGCCAAGCGGTGGAATATCAACGGCGGTCGTAGGCAAATTTGGAACGTACGTAATCGTGTTTTGAATTGATTCAGTTTCGTTGTTGCTGTAACCGTTGTACGGAGAGTTAGGGTCGTTAGTAGCCGGCGTGTAGCACACGTTGTCACTAGTAGCCACCAACGGAATCAACGGTGCGCTGTACGTAATAATCATTGGCATGCCAGGAAAACCTGGTTCAAAAATAGTCAATGAATTGCCCGAAGGGAACACACTGGTGTCCTGGTTGCGTGAAACTTTCCAACGAGTAATCGGTGGGTACCGCTTGTCTGGGAAAGGATGTTGATAGCGAATTTCGAGAATTTCAATGAAGTTAGTTGGAAGGCTACCCAAGTCGTACCCCATAAACACTGGGTTGTACGTCACTGCCGCACTGTCGATGCGAACAAGACCATTTGCAGACAATGAGCTGAGGTCATCGTTAATGGCTACACCAATGTCAAAACGAGATACAGAAGGGTTGATGTAAACCAATACGCCGCAAAGATGGCTTGCTTGAGCAGAACCCATGTAACCACGTTCAACGTTGGCAGCAATGTTACTGCCAACAGTAGACGTAGAAAGAACCAAAAGCATTTCGTTTTCAATAGCAAGAATTGCACCAGGCACAATTGCAGCTGACGCCGGCCCAGAAAAAACCATACTTGTAGTAATGCCGTTTTGCGTTACGTAAATAGTGTCAGACATGCTGCCAGCAGAAATTTGTGACGGCGAGCCAAGTTGTACCGTAATTTCAGAAGCACCCGACATAAGGCGTCGATAAACTTTTTCAATAAGGTCGCCAAAGCTATAGCCTGGGCTGCTACCTGCTGAGCCTGTAGTTGTAACTGTAGTACTCATAAAATCTCCTAGGTCAATTCCGCATTAAAAATAAAATAACCAGGCGTACCAAGAACGCTTGTAATGTCCAAATAATATGTGTTGCCTGCAGTAGCACCAGAAGTAGTAAAAAGCAATTCTGCGTTATCTTGTGTTGACGCATATAAAGAAACAGCAGACGCTGTGCCAAGAGTAGTAGAACCATTCCACAAACGAACGTTTGTTAGTGAACTGCCAGACAAAGATGGCGCTGTCCACATTTTTGTTTTTAATGGATAAATTATTCTTAATGCAGTTGCACTTGTAGCAAAACCAAAACCAAGAATTACTGCTGATGCACTACCAACAGTAATTGTTTGGCAATAACGCCGGCACAAATCAAATTCTTGACCGTATGAAACACCAGCACGCGTCCAAGCAGTTGCTACTGTGCCTTGTTCAAGTTTAACTAATCCAAGTTGAAAAACAGTTAAAGAAGGACAAGAACCACTAAATTCAAGAGTTAAATTACTAATTCCACCAGGCAAAGCAGAAGAAGTCGTAAAAGTATATTGAGTTGGACTAGCAGAAGTTGAAAATGTTCCAAGCGTAATTGCAGTTGCAATGCCGTTTTGGCTGCCACCTGTACCACAATGTCCGTCAGAACCGCCTGTTGTTTTGTACCACAATTTAACAGTAATGGTACTACTTGTACCAAACCCACCACTGTAACTAGACCAAAATGAAACTGTTACTTTTTGATTTTGCAAATCAATTGCGTTTTCATTTTCAATTGGAGTAGCAACATAAAATGTTGCAGCAGTAGAGTTATTTGTTACCGACAATGAATAAGGATAAAATGGTGGACCAGACCCACTAGAAGATTTGCCAACTGTAAAAGTAGATGCAGCAGTTGTATAAATTGTCCAACGGTCTGCTGTGTACGTCAAAGTGTTTGCAGCAATAGTTGCTGACGTAGTAATTGCTTGAGCGTCAAATCGTTGCCACCAATCAAATCCGCCATTGATAATGTAATTTTTGCCAATATATGCACCAGTGGGACCTTGAGCGCCGGTGGCACCTGTAGCACCAGTTGCACCAGTCAAACCAATGGGACCTTGAGCGCCGGTGGCACCTGTAGCACCAGTCAGACCAATGGGACCTGTAGCACCTGTAGCACCTGTAGGACCAATCGGACCTGTAGCACCTGTAGCACCTGTAGGACCAATCGGACCAGTTGCACCTGTGGCGCCAGTCAAACCAATGGGACCAGTTGCACCTTGTGGGCCAGTTGCACCAATGGGACCAGTTGCACCGGTAAGGCCAGTTGCACCTTGTGGGCCAGTTGCACCTGTAGCACCAGTCAGACCAGTAGGACCTTGTGGGCCAGTTGCACCTGTAGCACCAGTCAGACCAGTAGGACCTGTGGCACCAGTAAGACCAATGGGACCTGTGGCGCCTGTGGCGCCTGTAGCACCTTGTGGGCCAGTTGCACCAGTGGCACCAGTGGCACCAGTTGCACCTTGTGGGCCAGTTGCACCACTAGCAATAAGTGAGCCATCGTATGCCCACGAGTGTGCCTGCTGAATGTCAGTAAATCCTGCTACTGGATATTGAACGTGAATGTAATACGCAGCAGCCGTAGAAACTTGTAGTTGCCATTGGCCAGGCCCACCAAAAATAGCACTAGGAGAAATTGGGCCAGCGTCAGCTGGACCAGTAGGTGGCAATTGTCCTTGCGATGGAGGCGCAGAAAAACGCGAAACAAGGTACGCAGAAACAGTGACGTTTTCAATAACCCCAGTGGGGCCTTGGACAATCCCTGAAAGCGTGTAACTCATGCATCTTCCTTGGCCAAAGCAGTCATAACTTCTTGTGCTTCTGACTGCGCTTGTTCAACTCTGCGGGACATGGATGGCGTAGGCGCAACCATGCCTGACTCCAACTCAAACGTCGTACGGGCTTCCCGTTCAAGCATGCGGGCGTCCGTAGTGCTTTTAACTTTGTTGCCTTCTTTACGAAGCCGTTTGTATGCGTCAATGTCTTTCTCACGCTTTGCGGAGTAATCCAATTGACTTACAAGGTTTGCTTTCCGGGTCGGCATTGCCGCTCCGGAAACATTAATAAACTGAATTTTGCATGCAAAACATTCGTCTCCATGCTGCCCAAAATGTGTCTTAACCATCATTCCTCACTCAATGCTCGCGCTAAAACCTGCACCACCAGCATATCCAGCAGACGCTTGGTACAACAGGTTTGCTTCGTTGCCAGTAATTGTTTGTGGACGGTCGTACATTTTTACAATGTAAATGTCGTGGGAGCTTGAAAAGTAATACGGCTGCGGAGGAACTTTGGTGTAGTCAATAGCCGTACCCCACATAAACGGACCGTTAGGGTCGTCAGGATTCCAAGGGTACGGAATTGCAGTCTTAGTATTTTCAGGCGTAGAAAAGTTTTGAACGCAGCTGCCATCGCTTAATACAAAAACTTGTACGTACGAAGCGAACGGAGAATAAAACTTAAACAAACCCTTTTGTTGGTTTGTTGAATCCGCAGAGTAGCGAGGAACAGAATTAATCAGCGGCGGTGAAAAGAAATACGTAGCCGTTGGGTCGTACCAAAGATTGGCGCCAGAATCTACATAGTTATTGCCAGGATTTGGGAAATCAAGGTTAACAGCGTTCTGAATATTGAACGGCATTTACCACCGAGATTTCTTCGTCAATCCTTTAGCAGCCGGGATTTCATCAGCAGCACGAAGCGCAGTAAATGGGTTTGTGTATTCATCCTCACGCATAGCTCCAACAGGAGCATTCACACGGTCAACGCCGTTGTGCGCAGCCTGCTCAGCAAGCGTAGTGGGAGAAAAATCCATCGTGTATGAAACGGCGGAATGCCCACGAGTGTCAGTTTGGCTATCACGCATTAGACATCTTCCTTAACTTTAAAAGGAATCACTTCAGGAAACTGACTAGCCGACGCATACTCAAGATGCACAACCCCACTAATCATGGGTGCTTCACCGCCCCGCTTGGGGCTAGTGCGCTCTTCGTGCAAACTGTGGTTAACGCTGTTGCCAGTCTTCCACGAGCTAGGCACAACGCCTTCGTGCGTACGGCCACCAGACAGCTCCTGACGGCTTGCTTGCCGCTTCATAGCGGCTTGGTCTTTACTCATACAGGAAACTTCCCATACTTGATGCTGCCATCCCACGTACTTCCGGCACGGCAAAACTGGTCAGGGTTAATTGCCAACTCGTTGTTGGACATCCAGTCCCGGACAAGATTAATTTCGCCGTTGTAATGACCCTCGGAGACGTGCCCCAAACGCTTGCTTGCGCTTTTCGCCCATTCTTGCCGAGGACCATTAAACGTAGGCTGGCTAGGAGCACCTTCAAAACCTTTGGTGCCGCCTTTACCAGTAACTTCCATTACTCACTCACCTTCCCAAGGAGAAAGTCCTTGTAGTGGTCATCCGAATGGACCTGCTCCAAAAGGGGCACAACAGTGCCGTCTGCACGAGTCAAGCGTCCACAATCCAGACAATGAATTTCGTGAACTCCACTTTGCGTGTTACCACTACCACACGCTTCACAATAACGGTTCCACATGTTGTGCCCCTTTCAGTTAGTCGGCTCAGCCGAGGTCGATGTTCGTGTTCTGGTCGTTGAGCGAAGAAACCGACTCAAGACGGTACACAGAAGCCTGACGAAAGATGGAGTAACCACCCAGCCAGTACCAACCCAGCGGCACAAAACGACGGAGCAAGTCAGTCACTGGACCAGGAACAATGCTCGGAAGCGGGCCGTTACCATCCGCAAGGGCGTGTGCTTTTGCAAGCGACTGGCGACCAAGGATAAGGGTTCCGTAAACGTTTGCGTTGGTCTGGCTAGCGGAAATCGTAACCGTACCAGCAGAAGCAAACGAACCACCACCAGTGGTCGTAAACGTACCAGCAGAAGTGTTCACCGCCAAGACCGTCAACGAACCGGTAATAGTTCCAGCACCAAGCGCAGCAAGCGAAGCACCGACAAACGGAGCAGTACCGGTGTACGTACCAGACGGGTTCGCACCAGTCGTAACAGTGTACGTACCGTTAGAAGTAACACCAACCGTACCAGTAGTAGTGCAACTAATTGCACGACCAGGCTGCGTGGAACCAGGAATGTTACCAATGTATTGAACGGTAAAGTTTGGGCCGTCAACAGCCGTCACGACAAGCGTCGGAGCCGCAGCAGTTGAGTTAAAGGTAACAGCAGTACCGCTAGTCAGGTCGCTGAACACTGCAGTACCGTTGGTAAGAACAACAGCACCAACTTCAGGGTATGCAATTGGGTTGGTACCGGTAATGATACCGTTCATTTCGTCTGCAACACCAGTGACCATGTTGGCCTGCATCGTGTCAGTAGCAGCGTTGAAACTGGACGCAGCACCAGAGTTAATGAACTCAGGGGCACGAGGCGTTTCAATCCAACGAACACCTTCGTACATACCAAGGTCACCAGTCCAGATTTCGGAAGGCGCCGAGTAGGTGTGCGGGGCACGCCAGCCGGCAAGCGTGGTGTCGTTGCTCTGCAAGTCAACCACAATGTCCGGGTGGATAAAGCCCATGTACGCACCACCAAACGTCGGCACGTTCTGCGCACGCAAACGAGCACGAGCAGTACGAATGTCAACGGACGAAATTGCGTTCTGAAGGTTTGCAGGAGTACCTGACGTGGCAGTCTGGCTTAGACTTGAACGGCTGGTAGCGGTACCAGCACTACCACCGCTGGCAAGAGCACCGCTGTTGGAGTAAGCAGCCTGGTAACCAGAGCTAAGAACGCCACGGGCAATGGAGTCAAGCGAGACACCAGCGTTGTAACCAATCACGTTGGCAACAACAGGGTCAACGTCAACGTACGCAGTGCCACGCAGTTTTGCGGAGGTCACAACGGCGTTACCGTATTCAGCCAGGGTCACAGCAACCTGCGAGTCAGAAAGCGACACAGGGTTGATGTCATATTGCTCGGAAGTAAGTGCGTTAGGAGCAACAGCAAGGTCGTTCACAATCGTGAAAATAACCTGCTTACCAGGCATTGCCTGGTTCGTTGCTCGCACATCCGCAACCTGGTCGAAGTACAACTCAGGGCGGAGGTAAAAGTACGCCATGCGGTCATACGCATTTTGTACGAGGTTTGTGGACGTACTGATTTGAGTAGGTCCACCGGCGTAAGAGCCAACGTTAGCCATTTTGGCTTAACCTTTCGGGTAGTTACATACCCCGGTCCACGTAGAGTCCCGTTTGTGCCGAGAATCTTTCGATTACGTCAGCGACTTCTTCCGGTGAATTGGCTGATGCAAGTGCAGTCCTAAAAGCTTGGTCCGGGTCAGTAATGGATTCTCCACCACTGGCGGTCACGCCTTGGGCCCTGCGCAATTCAGACAATTCATCGTCCGTTGTATTTGGAGCACTGGTCGGCTCTGCAAAGCCTGGAAGGCCATACTCTGCAGCCTTGGCACGAATAGCCTCAGGGTTTGGGTCGCCCTTGTACGAATCACGGAGCAACGCTCCAAGGCCCGTCTCAGGGATACCTGCCTTAGCAAATGCAACCTCTCGGTCACGGTCTGCCAATTTGGCTTCCAACTCTGCTGCTCGTTCCGCTTGTGCTCTAAGAGCCTTCATCTGCTTGCGAATGTTCTCATCGCGGATGGGCTCACCAAATTCATCGTAGAATTCGTCAGACATAATCGCTCCGTTTCGGGGGTACGCGTATCGGTAGGAGGAACCGATGCGGATAGGAATTTGTACTGCTTGTACTGCGCTATCGCACTTTTACGCAAGCGGCGTGCATATTTGCCACTTGGAACGGTTCCCACAGCTCACCCATATCGATATAGGGCCGAAAGAACTCTGACTTCATAATAGCATAAAAAAAACAATGCCGCCCGCAGGCGGCAAAGTTCTTTAGTTTTGATACCGTTTTTTACGAATACGGTTCAAAGTAGTCCCAACGAGTTGGGCCGGCGACAAAGACCGTGCTGTTCTTGCCGTTCTCATCGCTTACGTAAAAAATGAGACTGCCATTTTCTGCGGTTTTAAAACCGTCTGCTTCAACAACAATTGGGCTTTCATCCCCTGCAATTTGTACATTGTACTTTGCCATGTTGTTCCTTTCTTATTCCTTGGCGTAACCCAGACCAGTAACGCCTTTTGTGGTTGCTTCAAAACCACCACCCTTTTGGAAGGGTGCAAGTCTTGCCTGCTCAGCATACTGTACTTCTCGTTGTGCTTGCACGGTGGTTTCGCCGGGACTTGGTTTGAGTCCAGGAATTTGCGCAGCAAGGGCCGTGTCCTGACTGACCGTAGTGCCAATGCCGCCATTAATAGTTTTTTGGTACAAATTGGCATCTTTGGCGGAAGCCAAGATTCCTGCTTTTTCTTGGGCAATGCTGTCGTACACAGCACCTGGCGTCATGTTAATTGCACTGCTCTTGGCTTGGTCAGCCAACTGCAATGCCATAGCTTTGTCTTGCGCAAGCGAACCAAGGCCAACCTGTTGGGCATACGCAGCCAACTGAGCAGCGGTGGATTGACGAAGAATTTCAGCAGTGCCTGGCGGGTTGTAACCCAACGCTTGGGTCTTGCCGGTTTTGGCTTCTTGTTGATGTTGTTGTGCGACAGCGTGAAGGTATGGTTTGGTTTTTTCAGGGTCAAGAAAGTACGCAGCAAGGTCGCCTGGCTTAATGCCAAAAAAGTTTTGGAATGCTTGAATAGCTACCGGCCCCATACTCATAACGCCTTCGTAACCCTTGACCAAACGGTCTTGAATTTGATTGACGTTGACGTTGAGTTTAACCAAATCGCCGTACGTGCTCTTGTTGAACACAGCGTTTGGAATGCCGTAAGCACCCGCAAGCGCACTAACGGTGTGCCAGTTTGCTTGGTACTGCGCTTCCGTAAGGTTGGTTTGGTTGTCCTTGTTTGCTTGCTGCAAACCAGGAAACATGGTGTCGTAAACGTTGATGCCAGGGTGCTTGGGGTCTTGATACGTTTTCAACATTTGAATCATGTCGGCTTTGGAATAAGTGACGTTGCTTGTCACTTGTTTTTGCAAAGCAAGGAAGAAATCATTCAATACCGCTGCTGGCGCACCAGTAAGCGTTGAACCTTCCCAAGTGTCCATAACTTCTGCTTCAAGCCCTTGGTAGGCGCTGATGGCTGCAGCCATAGTCGTTGTAATTTTTCCAATTTCCAACTGACTAAGTGGGTTGTGTTTAAAGCCTGGAAGCGG
>Ga0214193_1000393_pt1 | contig 10396 bp, 16 predicted proteins | sample TroBogEpilimnion_10_FD_153031 | JGI IMG/M metagenome (GOLD analysis project Ga0214193, IMG submission 153031) | Freshwater microbial communities from Trout Bog Lake, WI - 05AUG2008 epilimnion | ecosystem: Environmental > Aquatic > Freshwater > Lake > Epilimnion/Euphotic zone | place: Trout Bog...
CCCTATTTCTTATTGCAAGGGCAGTCCTTACCACCACACTTACCCTTTTTATCGGGAGCTTTGTATGGGTTGGTGTTAACATAGAAGTTGTGAGTGATCTTGTCAATCTGCTCGAGCTTTGCGATGTAATCATCAACCAGCTCCAGTGCATCATTCAAGCCCTGCAGGTAGCCATCGTTCCATTCGCCGCCCAGCTTGGCAATCATCGAAGTTCGTTCGATAAGCGTCTTTTGTAGTTTGTAAATATCCATGATTCTCCTTAGTGTTTGATGTCGTGTTCTTTGTCGAACTGCTTGTGGATCTTCTGCCAGATTTTCTTGCGACCAAAGTAATAACCCAGGCCGAATACTATCAGCTCTTCCACTACAGACACAATACTCTCTGCAATGAGATGGTTCGGGTCTGTCAAAATGCTCCACCATGTTTCGTGAGCCATACTTACTCCTTAGTTTCCTGTGTCGTAAATATTATCACTAATGCCGTTGGCTTGCAAGATGGCAATCGCCTGGAAGTAATAAGGGTTGCTCATACTACTAGCTGCTGGTGCTGCTGTTTTAAGAACGCCCTTAATCCACATCTTGTTTTCATTGTAGTTCTTGAACGCCGTGATATAGTTCGGTGTCACCGGAATTCCCGCCAGCTCAAGAACAATCTTTGCTGCCCATGCAAGGTCCTTAGCCATGATTAGTCCGTAAGGATAGCGAGGATGTGCTCGTTCAAGAAGATCAAGTAGTCTTCACCTTCGAGCTCGATGCTCTGTGCTGCTCGGGCATTGAACAACACACGGTCACCGACCTTGACTGTGTTCTCAATGAAAGCGCCTGTGGCACTGTAACGGCCAGGCCCAACGGCTACAACGGTGCCTTGGTCAGGCATGCTGCTCGCTGTGTCGGGGATGAACAAGCCACTCTCTGTTGTCTCTTCAACCTGTGCGACCTTAACAATCACCTTGTCATCTAATGCATTAAACATACTGTCTCCTTTGTTGTCGTACCCTGAGGGGGACTTGAACCCCCACTCCTAAGAACCAGGACCTAAACCTGGCGCGTCTGCCATTCCGCCATCAGGGCTTGTGCTGCTGTCCATAACTTTACCACATCACATGGGTATGGTGTTGCAAGCGTGTTAGAAGAATTTCTGCATCCGTCACACAAGCTAGTGACTCGGTCAGCTCCCTCGGGAAATAGCTTAGGCTTATGCTTCTTAACTAGCTCTTTGATCTCATCCATGTGGTCCATACGAGCCTGGAGTGGGGCTCGAACCCACGACCCCTTCATTACAAGTGAAGAGCTCTACCACTGAGCTATCCAGGCGTTTGTCGGGATGACAGGATTCGAACCTGCGACCTCACGGTCCCAAACCGCGCGCTCTAACCAAACTGAGCTACATCCCGATGAACAGTTTTAATACATGCTCAGGTGCTATTGCTACGCTGCGTTCGGACTTATACTTCCCAGTCTTGGCTGGTACCCAATCGTACCACATGCATACAAGGGTCGCCACCCTCTTCCCATTCAGCCAATTCTGTCTCGTGCATTGGTGCAACATCGTGTGTGCTGCAGAACTGTTGTGAGCAGTAACCCTTGCTCATACCGAAGTTGAGCCACGTTTCAAAATCCATACTCTCACCCGCTCCTTCGCAGTCACAATACCATTCAAAGTTTACTCTATACGCTTCATTACGGCAAGTCAAGCATGTGCTAATGCCATTGCGCTCAGTTGTAACTTCAGTGTGATGCACCATAATTATTCAAACAGACTCGAACAGTGTACATCGCTACTGGCTACTGGGCTCCAAAGCTTCTTTGGCACGGCAGTAGGGTCAACATACCAGTCTTCGAATGGACCATTATTACTAGCGTCGCAAGATACATTAGCTACAACAAGCTGGTAACCAGCACCCGTTAGGATGTCGTACGCTGCCATCTTGTGCTCTTGGTTGCTGGGATTGCTGTAGAGATCGTGCTCAAAAGTTACAACGCTGAAGCGATACTCGTCCAACGGCATCTGCTTGAGAGCTTGCAAGGTATTCTTAGCAGGCTCAATATCAAGCTGCAAATAATCAATGCGCTTGGGTGCATTGACTGAACCGAGCAGCTCGCTGTAATCAGTGGTGGTTGCATCCAGACAGTAGCACTGGTTGCTGCGCTGCTGGTTAAAGTCATAGCACATACCCTGATTGATCTCCAGCGAGACACCCTTCCAGCCGTATTCCTTTTCCAGGATATAGGTGTTGGATAGTTCGTGAGGATATGCTGCACCGATCTCTAGATAGAAGCCATCACGCTTCCAGTTCAGCATGTTCAGAACGAATGCGTCCTGCTTTGCTTGGCTGGGAGATCCATTAACGAGCTTCATTATCGATCTGCTCCTTGATCCATGCGTATGTCTTGGCAATGCCTTGCTTGAGAGTCATGCTGTATTCCCAGCCTAGCTTCTCCTTGATCAACGTGTTGTCACTGTTGCGACCACGCACTCCAAGTGGGCCATCAATGTGCTTGATGTTAATCGACTTGTTCGCCACACGAGCAACGATATCAACTAGCTCATTGATGGTAACCATCTCTTCGCTACCGATGTTGACGGGGCCGGTCCAGTCACTCTGCACCAGTGCGTACACAGCTTCAACGCACTCGCTCACATACAAGAAACTACGCGTTTGCTCACCATCTCCCCAGATTTCAATGGTGCCAAAGTCTGGGGTCTCTGCTACCTTACGGCACATGGCTGCAGGAGCCTTTTCCTTACCGCCACGCCATGTACCTTCAACACCAAAGATGTTGTGGAAGCGTGCGATACGCACAGGAATACCAAAGTTACGGTGGTAAGCCAAGTACAGACGCTCGCTGAACAGCTTCTCCCAACCGTATTCGCTGTCAGGCATAGCAGGGTATGCACTATCTTCAGCACAGTTGGGGTTGTCAGGGTCAAGCTGGTTGTACTCAGGGTACATGCAAGCACTGCTACTGTAGAAGATCTTGGTGGTAGGGAATACGCCACAAACGTTCTTGACACGCTCAGCAACATTCAAGTTGATAGTGGCTGAATTGTGCATCACGTTTGCATCGTGCTCACCTGTGAAGATATAGCCAGCACCGCCCATGTCCGCAGCGAACTGATAGACCTCATCAAACACTTGGTCGATCACTCGGTCAACAAAGAACTGGCTGGTAAGGTCACCAATCATGAATTCATCTGCTTTGGTTGCACTGAACTCTGGGAACTTAAGATCAACACCGCGGACCCAGTAGCCCTTCTCCTTAAGGAAGGTGACCATGTGGCTACCAATAAAGCCACCAGCTCCTAGCACTAACGCTTTCTTTGTTGTCATCAGATGCCCTCTCCGTATTCTGGTAAGATCTTTTCTTCTACAAACTTGCTGCCAGTAAACGAGTTGATCTCTCGCTTGATCTTAGCACGTCTGTCGTTTAGCTTGTACACACTGCGGGCTCGTTCAATGAACGGGTATGAAAAGTTGTTGTGCTTCTCATCAATTCGTAGTCGGTCTTCGACATCCCATAGCTCGAGGTTAACCTTGTACAAAGCATCAAACAACTGTACCGGTGGGTCAATCTCGTCAACCAATGGGCGCAAGTATTCTAGCTCGTTCTTGATATTGATAGCTTTTTCTGGGTCTGTGTTGTGATCATCCTTGATGATAAGGATAGTCAGCTTATCCACGATCTCGCCATCGGATACTTCAATCTTCATATACCCACCTTGGGTTCTTGTACACGCCTTCTACCTCACGGTGGAAAGTGCGCGGCTGGCCATCACCACGACGCTCATACAGGTGCATGTCATTGTCGCAGTACTTATCAATAACATAGCATATGGCTGTTCCAACGGTGTGGATGGACTTAGCTCCTTGCAGAGCGCCAATCCAATCGAACAAGCGGAAGCCATACTCATTGTCTTGTAGAACATCCATGTGATGCACGTGGCAGTCAGCCTCTACATTGATGGTGTGTTTGATAGTGGTTGGCGGAGTGGAGAAATATTCATTTACAATGATATAGTCTCCATGCAGACCGTAAGTATCGATTAGCTTCTGCTCACGCTCAAGATCACGCTTGATCTCAAAGTGATCACGGTAGTCATCTGGCAGTGCCATGCCATCAAAATCATACTTGGCTAGCATCAAAGGCGCATTAGAGTGGTAAGTAGCTACATTGACTGGGACGTACAGCTGGTCGCCAGCTTCCATGCGGTTAGTTACATTCATCACTGCTTTCATGGGGAAGTCTTCGCTGAGCTTGTGCCAGGTAACCCCTGGCTTAATGATCTGCTCGGAAACCATGTCGTAGTAGATGTCGCCCACAGGGTATACAACTTCATAGCCTAGATCAACATACTTGTCAACGATAGCTTGCACCCACAGGATGTCACCCAAGCCAAGCGGTTGATTAATTAAACACTGCTTGCTCATAGGTTACCAACCAAGTAGTTCTCATAGATAAAGTCTTCCAGCACTTCCATCTTCTTTGCACGCTCTAAGTTATCTTGGATAGCATCAAGTTTGCTGTAGTACATGTCTTTGTTGATTGAAAAGAAGTCGTCCAGGAGCACAATGCCTTCTGGGTTGAAGTGCTTGCCAATGTCTGGGGCACCAAGGTACACCGGGATGGTGCCAGCAGCAAAGCAGTCCAAGATCTTTTCAGTGAAGTACGTCTCACGCACATCGTTCTCAATAGCAACTGAGAACATGTAATCGCACAAGGCATCTTCCTTGTTATCGATTTCGTTAAAGCCACGACCATACAAGTCCAAATATCCACGCAGCTCTTCTACGTACTTAAGCCGAACAATGTGACCAGGGCAATACATCTTCTTGGAAGATACCATCGAAACAAGCTTGCTCTTATCGTAGACCTTTGGGTCCTTGATCCAGAAGCCCTGCGCAGGTACCCACTTGAACTTGTCGCTAAGAGCTAGCAGTTCCTGGTCCCACGTAAAGATAGTCTCGCAAGCATCAAGCAGCTCTTCTAAGTTATTCAACACCCAATCATATACCTGTGGGATGATTGCACGCGATTCTAACAGCCAGCCAAACTGCCTGCGCTCGCCTCTCTTTTGCAGCGCTGCTGGCAGCCATGAGTCAACAAAGAACACAACGTCACGATCTTCTTGAGTCCACAAAATGTTCTTAGATGCCTTGCGGAATACTGAATAGCCCAGGTTACCGTTGTTCAAATCAGAAAACGTATCGCCTACGAGCTGTAACTCTACTTTATTAATCATTGTTGTTTGCCTCGTGCCAGCGACTAAAGTGAGATATACGCAGTAGCTCTTCATCAACATCAAGCCCTTGGATAGGCTCACGCTGTGTCTGGTTGATAGTTGTACCCATATTTAGAGATACAATACCTTGCTCTTCGCGTGGCTTTACTGTGTACTCGTTGAGCATGTCGCTCTGGTAAAAAATAAACCAGTCAACTGGATCACATAGTAACTGCGCCTCGGCGCGCAGAACAAGCTCTTCGGCTCCCCTACGGCTAAGCACATAGCATAGAAGGTGATGATCTTGGTAAGCCTTGCAGAGTGGACCATCATCAAAGCTGTGCTTATAGTCACGATACTTAAAGAACTGATCAGTTGGGCAGAATGCTGAAAACACATCAAAGTTCTCTGGCAGCATGCTGATGTACTGCTCTAGCAACTGTACAAAGAAAGGCTTGAAACTAATGTCATCTTCGCCAAGCAGTAGATAGTCATTGTCCGTCTCTAGGAATGCCTTCCATGCACGGTAATAAGCTACCCATACAGCCAATTCGCCACGCTTCCATCCCATAGGCCAGTAAGTCTCTGGGTCATTGAACCCATTAGGATCAAAGTTAAGCAGTGGTGCGTTGTCGTTTAAGAACTGCGCTGCTTCAGCCATGCTACTCAATGAGAAGTTAGGTGAATCCAACTGCTCATAGGGTGACAATGTTTGGCAAGCTTGCTCATAGAGTCCCTGCCTATCAACTGCAGTATCTAAGTGCAGAATCTTGTAGCAGAGCTTCATGTTAGCCTTGGTTCAGGTTAGAAAGGAACGAACGCTTCTTGTCCAAGCTAGTCTTAGCTTCTTCAAAGATGCGCTTCCAGTCACGGCAAACATCATTCCAAGTCAGGGACGTGACCCACTTGTATGCGTTGTCTGCACGCTGCTTGGCCTCGTCCGGGTTCTTCTTGATGTACTCAATTGCATTGGCAGCAGCCTCAACATCCATCAGAGGACGCATGCGCTCGTTGTCATTCTCCTTGATGATCCAGTGGCTAGGCGTGTGTCCGCTGGCGATACGCCAACCACGGTCAGTGCCAAGGATCTCTGGAACACTAGTGTTGTCCGGAGCCACTACAGGAGTCTTGGTCGCCATTGCTTCGGTGATTGTCAAACCCCAACCTTCACCGTGGGTGGTGGTTAGGTAAGCATCGCTAGCATTGTAGATCTGGTTGAGCATCTCAATGGGGAAACCACTGTGAGCACCGAACTGCTGCGGGTTAGGGATCGTGAAGTCACGCTCGAACTGTAGTCCGATGGAGCGAGCCATCTCGAATACGCTACCACCGAAGTCACTCTCCTGCATGTGCATGTAGAAGTAGATGTCATCATGGCCACGGTCCTTGAGTTCCTTAAGGATCATAAGGCTACGTGAAATGTCCTTGCGCCCCTGGTTGCGATTCACGTTGGTGACAATGAACTTGTCGTGCAACGGCTCAGGGAATACCAGCTTGCGGATAGCACGCTTCTCTTCAGTAGAGAACGGAAAGAAGTCCTTGGTGTTGGTACCATGGTAAATAACGTTCTGCGCGTCAGCAAAGCCGCCAAGGAACTTACGGCTCTCGTTCTTAGCGTACTCGGTGTAAGCGACCGGGTAGTCAAACAAGGCTACAACCTGAGTAACCCACTCTTCACGAGGGGCACAGTCGAAGGGGTAGTAGTAGATGGTCTTAAAGCCATTGGGCTTGTTGCGCTGCAGTTCAACAAGGTGCTGCATGATCGGCAGAAGGATGAAAGTGTCCTGCACAATAAAGACTAGGTCATAGTCATCTTGCTGAAGACGGTCAAGGAACACCTGACGACCAAACACGTCACCGTATGGGCCTTGTGTACGCAGTGCGCTGATAGCAGGCCACAAACGACCAGGCCACTTGGAGGTGTCATAAGGACCACCATCGTAGTTAACACCGATAACATCAATGTCATACTTGCCAGTGCGGTTAAGCTCGCTCATGATGTTACGCATAACTGTACCGAAACCGGTACCACAAGCGTAGTCACCCCATGCCAATACTCTGGTCTTCTTCATAGACTAACTTCCTCTTCCTGTTCTAAAAACTCGTCGGTGTTCCTACGACGATGTGGGACCATCCTACCAGATACATTTACCTTACGCAAGTTTTCAAGAGTACGTTCTGCCTCAATAGCTTCTTGTTTGCTTAGGAAGTCATAGTTAATTGGCTTGAGCTCAATGCCCAAACGGACACGCTCACGCCTACGTTCACTGGCATTGGTTTTAGCCCAAACACCGTAGTCCTCGTGGTCAAGCGCGTGCTGTAGGCATGCATCAAAGACAGGGCAGCGGTCACATGCATCCATAACAAACTTACTGACCTTTTGGCCGCGCCCTGGGAAGAAGTAATTGATATCCATGCCCTTACAGGCGGCATCTGCTTGCCAGCTGTAGTCAATGAATTGCTCTTCTTCGTACCAGGAAGGGCCTCGGGAGGAGTCAAGGTCAGACGCCGACTGCAACTCCCGAGGAAGACCAGGCCCTTCAGGGAGGGTGATACCCTCGTTACTTGATGTAGTAACTGGTTGCATTTACATTGTTCTTTCTGTAATTTTCTGCCTCAATTAGCATTTCGACAAAGTACTGGGCAAATTCCCAGGCTGTCTTCTTGTCCTTCTCGGGCCCTTCACCAAGAGCTACGATCTTGCCAATCATGGTGCTGTGCAGGGCACCGCTGGCAAGGTAGTCACTCAGGTCAAGAACCATTTGTGTGTGTCGCTTATTCATTTTATCTCCTTAAAAGAGTAGGCCCTTAGGCGTTAAGTCTACAGTATCATCCATATCGACGTGCTCGTCAACTACCCCTCGGATAGCTTGGGCTTCGGCTCGTCGTCTAAGAATTTTACTGTCAACGCGTTCCTCGATCGTTCCAACTGCAACTGGACGATAAGTCCACGTGTGAGAGATTCCTCGAGAACGGGAATCAGCTCGGTTAATACGGTCTTTCCGTTGCTTGTACTCTGAGTAAGTCCTAGGTATTTCAATGTTCCAGAGATAAGGCGCATATATATTGGCTCCTTCTTGAAGTACGTCGCTGGTGATTAGTATAGCAGGTCCACTTGTCTCGTTGAATGTCTTGACGTTCAACGCAGCCGTATCACTATTCATACCTACGCCCCAGATGCCAAGCACTGGGATGTCTTTGCCAAACTTACGCTTGAGCTCTTCAAAGTACGGGAACAGAGTGCCATTGGTCCAGAAGGTAAACATCATTGCCTTCTCACCATTCTCAATGTAGTTTTCAAAGTGACTCTCGATGAGCTGATACTTGGCGCTGTGCCTGATATCCAGCTGGTCACCGAAGTGCTCGTAGATCTCCTTGGCAAATGCACCATCGCTGTTCTTTAATCCAGCTGTGGTGTTACAGATCATACGCAGGGTATCAATGCTTGACCAGCTACTCACCGGGTTATCAGGGTTGTACCGCTCACGAGCACGCTCTTCTGCCCACTTATACACTTCACGGTCTAGATCACTCAGATCATACATCACACGCTTGGCAATGTTCTCTGGAAACTGCGCAGCAATAGTGGGGTCGCTCTTCATGGCGATGTGTGTCCACTCTTCGTGCTTCTTACCAAGCAGTGGCAGCTTGCTACGGTCCCATTCCTTAACATACAGCTCGTTGACATAGCCATTTGTGTAGTAGCTCAGCTCTTTACCGTACAACCGCTTGAATGCGTCTCGGCTCAGGTTGCTAACGTCAGGGATGCCAGGCGAGATTGTCTCAAATATATTCCTGATATTGAGTGGGCTCGTTGTGTACGGCGTGGCAGTTAGAGCAAGGCACTTTGACTCATGGTCTTCGCTGTTAATCATGCGTGCGAAGCCTTCGCTCATCAAACTGGCACCAGTGTTGATCTTCTGCGCTTCATCGATGATGATTAGAACGCGCTGCCCCTTGATCATCTCTAGGATCTGGAGCAGGTCAGTGCGATCATAACTCTTGACCTTCTTGCGTTGGCCCTTGACCTTGGTCATGTTACCTTCACGGATCTTCTCGTAGTTGAGAACCATGACCTGGTTAGTGTCTTGTAAGTAGAGCTTATGTCTAGCAGCACGTGCCATGCTATCGCTAACACGGGTAATGCTCAGGTGAGTCATGCGACGGAACTCTTGTTCCCAGTCGTGTTGTTTGATCTTCTTACTGAAGACCAGGACACGATCGATATCGCCGTTGTCAAACAATTTCTGTGCTGTCAAGCAACTGAGCAGTGTCTTGCCAGCCCCTGTATCCCATTGCACCAACACGCGTGGGTGCTCTGTGTGCATCTGCTTCCAAACGTAGTTCAATCCAATGACTTGGAATGGGAAAAGACTGTGTTCTTCTAGGAATGGGCTTCTTACTTCAAACGTATCAGTAGCGCAAGCAAGAAGAACGTAATAGCTATTGCGAGCATCATCGTCCTCAAACTCTAAATGAATATTATTTTCTTTTGCTGTAGCATCAAACTTTGCAATGTGGTCGCGATTGCGTAGTGTGCCCAATGAGTCCCACTCAAACAGGCTTCGAACGCTATCGTCCAGTGTGCTATAGCGCAGCACTCCATTGAGGAGTACGCTCTTTTGTATAAACACTGTCCTCTGCATCATGCAGACAGTATAGCACTACCAGGTCAGATAGAGATGTATGATACCGTGCTGTTGGCGATCTGTGGGATCGAGAAACGTGATGGGTATATATCACTGTTCAACACAAAGTATGGCTTCTGATCGATTGGCCTGCGTGCTGCAAGCTCATTGGTCTTGCTACCGCCAATGTAGTTGATATTGGTGTCAGCATAGTATGGTGACTGCTTATAGTGCGGGATCACACTCAAGCCACACACAAATACATTCGGGTCAAGAGCTGTTAACCTAACCTGTATACCACTAGCAGCAGCACCAGAGACAGTACTGATCAAGCTCTTGGAGCTGTTAATGCCCATTGTGATCGGTTGCCAGTTGGTAGCGCCACTCTGCGTGATGTACTCATAACGCACTGGGTGGTAGAACGGTGACAGCAGACTTACATAGTAAGTTTCGTTGATCGATGGGTTTGTCTGTGCGACCTTAGCGGAGAAGTTGATGTAGTTACCATTGGAGAAGCCGGGCACTTCTACATTGATCCATGTGTTCAC
>Ga0214193_1000400_pt1 | contig 10305 bp, 1 predicted proteins | sample TroBogEpilimnion_10_FD_153031 | JGI IMG/M metagenome (GOLD analysis project Ga0214193, IMG submission 153031) | Freshwater microbial communities from Trout Bog Lake, WI - 05AUG2008 epilimnion | ecosystem: Environmental > Aquatic > Freshwater > Lake > Epilimnion/Euphotic zone | place: Trout Bog...
TATGCACCGTTTTTACTCATTCTTTCCATAATATCTGTTGAAAACATCAATTATTATTCCTGTTGGCAATTTACTCCAGTGAATTTGGTTTTGAAATGGCCGAGATCTGGGTTTCGCATGTCCCCGGTCGCGGCCGCTCAAGTTCCCGCCAGAAATTCTCTCCCCCGGCAAAAAATTTCCACTTGGAACCACAACTGCCAAATCAGGAATAATAAATTGCACTACCACATATTTTTGTCTTCGCAAACTGTTCTAAGGAATTTGAATTTAGGTCAAATTACAAAAAAATTTCCAATCCAAAAAAGGATCAATACCAAAAAAGTCAAATTAAAATCGCAAATTAATTCTCAAATGTCACAAATCCAGGCAAAAAACAAAAGAATCAATCGCAATATAAGACAAAGAACTCTAGCGCTGCAAAGCGCTCAGATAAATACTAATCTCCAATTAAATTCAAATCGACACATGTCTAACCTAACCTCTTCTTTTGCAGGATTCTCCACCCCGGGAGCAGCAGGAGACCAAACGAACTCAGTTGGAGAGCACTTGCGGATTGCCCTCCCAAATACTGAGCAAACAACAAACTTTGACACCGCCACGCAGCCACCAGAGGAGGGAGAAATCCAGCAGCAACTTTCTCCCGCCGAACAATTCAACAAGAACCTATCAGCTGCTCAAATTAATCCAGTCTCACCCACAACAACGAACATGGACTTCCCTTCCCCAGACTTCCTTCACCAAGGACAGAATAATCCAATATCAACTAACTCCCCTCCAAGTCACAATCCAGACAACGCAACAAACAATTTCTCATCTCACAATGATCAAGAAGCTCAGCACTCCTCTCAAAACTATTTACAACAATTACAAAACGCAAACCAGCCTATAAGGAATTCCCATTCCAACCAAAACCTACCTAACTCAGCAACAAATCTCTCATCTCACAACAATAATGACCCAACCCACTTCCAAAATATTTCTCAACCAATTCACAACGCATATCATGCAAACCATACCTTCAATGGACATAACGCAAATCCACAAGGTATTCCGCTGGTATTAATCCGTGACCCGACACACGGAAATATGCAGCTCTCGGTACTCTCCGCCGAACATCGCAAAGCATGGACGCAGCCAAGCACTTGCAATGCCAACCACAAGCTACAAGACACTGCAACCACAAATCTCAGCCAAGCTAGGACGCAGCCTCGCTCTGGCGGGATCCAAACAAAGTCAAACACTGCCAACCCAACTAAACCAACACAGGACACACATGACCACGTGAATCAGCCACAACGAGAGGCCAGGGCCAACCCAGTAGGCCCATTCATGATCTTCAACTACCGAGTGATAAACATCATTTTACAATATCCAACCACAAATGAACACAGCTACTACCAAGCAGCCCTCAAAGCCTACTCCGCCATTGAAAATCTATCTGCCGCATCCATCTCAGTATATCCTCCGTCTGAGCAAGGCCCAGAGGTTGCCATCTGGACTCTCCACGATATTCCCAAGAGACCCAAGGCAGAGGGAAGCACCAGCATAGGTAACACTCTACCTCCCCCCTGCACTGCCCTTGAACACCCACAAACACACCCACACCCTCAACTGACCCCTCATCACTTACCTACCCACGGTATACAATCCACACCCATACACACACACATCTACGCCTCCGAAGCACTCTACAATCTACAAATTGAGATTCATGGTATTGCCAAATTCCACCTATACACCCTGGAATTCCTCCTACTCCGTACTATCCAACGCAACCTTACACCACTAATCGCCCACACAGTACTAGGTCCCGCCGACGACCCGTCAGACTCCCACCTACCTCTCGACTGCCAGGAATGGGCCATCCACGAATATGTCGGGGACCTATGTCGCCCACTTTCCCAGCAGCTTGACCTAGACTTCAGGCAATTCTTCTCCGACCTGGGGGACACCAACCAGCGACTTCTAAACCCACGTGAATTACAGCCAGACAAACAAGGCTCCTTCACCCACACGTACCATATGACCCTACGTACAATACACTATCTCCTCCGTGACAGATTGACGCCTATGATCTCCTCCTTTGTTGAATCCCACATCTCCAACAAACTCGGGCTCCGCCACGCCCGACGCTTCACTATCTCCTCCTATGGCACCCTCCGCTACCAGCCGAATGCTCCTCCGCAACATCATGCACACAGCCCCCGTACAGAGGAAGCAGTTACAGAAATCAGCCCCCGGTTCTTTCTCCTCTGTTATGACCTCACAACTATCCTCCTGGACCAGATCGACCAAATGTTCCATTCCATTTGCAGTGAAGTCACCAAGCACATTCGTCGCTGGATAACGGACTTCTCCCTCCCCACCCCCTACCCTACTAGCCCACAACCCCCACCTAGCCCCTCCCATCTCAATACGGACTACACCACGGACCACCTCATGGACCCCACACCCCTCACTCTGGAATGCCCACCCTCACCTGAACCCCCCCTGGTACACCAGCACTTAGACCCTTTTAGCCCACTCCAAACTCAACACACGTCTATCACCTCACTCGACACCTCATGTGACACGCAACCAACCCCCATCCCTGCTCACCCAGTGAACTCAAACTACTCTCCCTTGACTACTGAATCCCCCATTACTCCACCCCCTGCTCATACACCAGACCCTTCCCCCTTGGGACACATAATACAATGCCCACCCAAACCCCGCACACCAGCCCCCTCTAAGCCGACCTCCTCATCACGGCAAATAATTCCCACGAACCTAATCACGCCGCCAACAATCAGCAACCAACTAATCCCCACTGGAGCTCCCCCCATCAGCATCGCTATCCCACCGCACAACCTCGCTGACCCAGTCACCAGCTACGGTCAGGACCTCCTGGACTACATGGCCTACTGTATCCCCTGCAGCACGGTCTTCTGGGCGGAAGGCCTCCCACTTGACGCCAGCCCACCTGAGCTCACGGAACTCCTCCGACACCTGGAAGAGGACCTCCAAATACCCATCGACCATGCCCGCACTAGCCAACATATCCAACGCAATCTTCACCAAGGTACACCCACTACACGGATGCCATATGGACTGTTCGGCACATGTATCTTCATGGCCCCAGATGCAGCACAATACACCTACGGCTTCCACCATGGTCCTCGCTCCCGCCTAGCACTAAGGATCATTCCCATCTCATACGCAAGAGAATATGCTGCCCCTGGATCCCGTCAAATGGGCAACGTCACCACCTACATCTCCATACACCCCATTCCGGACATGGGCCCGCACACAGCCGAAATTGCGGAAGTCCAAGGATCTGACCCGCTAGCCATCGCCAGGGTCATGTCCCAGATACCAAGCAACCGCACTGGCAAGATGAATGCAGCTATCCCATACATACAGGCGAAGCTAAATACTACGTTCCTACTCCTCCACCGCTTTCTTAGCCGCTGGCTTCTGGGCCGGCCGGTGTTTCTCACCGTCAATAGAGTACCAGTCAACTATGGACGCTCTACTCGACGCCTCAACACGGACTCCGAGGTGGTCATCAGGATCCTTGTCAGACGAGAACGGATCTCCGACTATGGGCGCAGCAGCTACAGCACTAACGTAGCCAATCTGGCTGAGCTCCGTCGCCTCCTCGGTTTCACCAACCAGATCCAGCAACGGACAATAGCCGTCCAATCGGACCTCATGGAGCTACTCGACCCGGCACTACTGGAAGCCATGCATGGATCCCCAATGCTGCTACCCCACAGTGTCCACCAGTTCCCACGCCCATTCTGGGTACTCTCCAACATTGACGCGGACATGGACACCGCCCACATCATCGACCTCCTACACAGGTATGACACGGAACTACAAGCGGCCGCCATTGCCCAGGGTAACAACCCCCCGCCCCAAATCCTACCCATGATCAACATCATCGCTGTCATCCCGGCCAATCTGCTACCCCCGGCCCCCTCAAGCTACACGGAATCCCGCCGTATGCTCCCTCGGACCAACTCTTACCTACTACTCCCACGTGCAGGTGCTATCATGCTCCACCCAATGCCCTCCTCCGCCAGCCTCGAACAAGCCGGACCATGGCGCACGGCCGCCACCCTCGAAGTCAGGGATGACGGATATCTGATGGAGGATATCCGGACACTGGCCCGCTCCGGACGAAGCACAACCACATTGGCTACCTTCTCTCACCCCCGCGTGGTCAACCTTCCAGACTACACGGAAGCGAACGCCATCGCATCCATCCATGGCACCGCGGCGACAGCCCAATACGAGGAACCTGTCTCCCTTACAACCCCGATGGCTCGACCAGGAGCAACTCCACCACCACCCAACCCATGGTCAGGTAACAGACCAAACGACCCACCTACGGGGCAGTCCAACACGGCACAGGACCCAACGGCCTCCCCCCTCTCCTCCGACTCTTACACTGCCAATTCACAACAATCCTTGGGTAGTCACGACAGCCATCAGAAGGGACACACCCCGTCCTCCGAGCTTCCCTTCCACGCCCGGCAAAGCCACACACCCTCCTCATGGGACTCCTCAATGGAACAGGACCCAGACCTGCCTAACCAGAAGCCAACAGTACTCCGAACCACCACTCGTCACCTCTTCCCCACAGGCTCAGACGCGGATACCATGGATATACCCCGACACTCTCCAGGGTCTCCCCCCTCACGGCCCCACCAGCCCGCGACTACCGAACCGTCGTCGACCCATATACCCATCCAAACCCTAATAGCTGAGGCAATCGCGGAAGCACAACGTGTCGCCCGGGAGGAATACAAAAAAGAACTGGAACAAGTAGTCAACAAACACCAGCAGGAGAATGAAGCCATACGGGCGGAGTTCCAAAGAGGCACGCAATCCCTCCGACAGGACATTATCTCCCAAGCAGAACAAACGGCCCAACAGCAACACCACCAAGTGGAGGCCCTCCAGCGCATATGGTCCCAACGCGACCAAGCCCGCACCCAAGCAGACGCTGATCGCCACGCTGAGCTCCTCCGACAACAGGCAGCTGACCGAGCAGCTGCGGAAGCAGCGCTCCGAACTGCCCACGCCCAGGCCGCGGACCAACAAGCCAAAACAGACGCTCTCCTTCAAGCCGTCCTCCTCCACCTCCAGGAATCCAAACTGGAAACGACTCGCACCCCGCGAATTGAACCCACCCGTGCTGCCACGCCACCAGCCTCAGCCGGCCCATCGCCAGCTACTCAGGCCACGTCGACGGAATACCGATGGGACACCCCGCCAACCATGCTCCCATCACAATGGATCCAAGCGCAACTCGACTTCCGGCTACGCGCATTGGAACAGATACTTGACGGTCAAACCCCCGCTGCCGCTCAATTCGCAGAAGCATTCCATAACATTCGCCTGCGCCCCCCCCGACTAGATGACCTGCCTCACTGGCAACAGCTGGATTTAGCCCCCAATCCAGATCACGTTGACTTCACCCTGGCATATTTACCGGTTCTTCTCAATGTAACTCTACGGATGGCACAACTCCAACACCCGCCCATTATCGCAAATCCGCTCTGGTCCGCGCAACTAGCGCACCTAGAAACGCACCTGGGGCACTGGACCACTCTCCGGAGCCAACTCCAACATCCAGCTCAAGACTCAAGTGATATGGAATTCCGCGACAACTTCCAGAACACTCACGGCCGCCCGCCACAACCGGAGGATGTACCCACATGGCATCACATCCTCCTCACGGAACCCATCAACGTCACCCGCCCTCTCACATGGTCAGAATACCAGGCTGCGGCCCGTAGCCACATGCTGCACCCCGTAGCTCCAGCAGACCCAGCCGTCCCACACACGGCTAAGGACTCCACCTCCACACCTTCCTCACCGGAGGCCTTCACGCCGCTCTCGTCGCCACCCCGCACAGCAGCACTGCTGAGTACTACCGCCGCATCAGACCCTCCGCACCGAACCTCGGTCACAACCAGCCCGTGTCTCTCTGACAAACGCCGCGGACGACTCTCGGAAGACCGAAGCATAGCCCAACAGCAACTTAAGGAACAACAACTTACAAACAGACGGCAATCTCGACGATCGGCTCAGACACCGACAACCACCCATCCCATATGCTGCAACACGGCATGCACCATCCCAGCGCCCCCGGCCATGGGGGACGGAGCGATATGTGCAGCCACGCAACACCCTATGCATTCCGCCTGCAGGGCTCCGCCCCACAATGACAAGCAAGCAACGCTCTGCCAATCATGTGCAACACTCACTGGGACATCATCGTACCAATGTTAGAACACCCAACGGAATCCAAATGCCCTGCTGGAACGCCCACTGCTGAAACTGCTACCGATGACAAACGTAACACACCTGATCGTACTGTAAATAAACCACCTGTAAAAACTTCCCCTGTAAATACCTTACCTATAAACACCCCATCCCCATGTATATACTCTTCCACAGTCTTACATATACAGACCGCGGACACAAACCTCTCTCCCACGTCACATTGCTCACACCCCTCTACATTATATGACCTGCTCATACCTAAGCTAATCCACCAACACTCATTACTCACTACCGTTCAACAACTACTACTACCAATCACCCATCTCTCCACCCTACCTGTGGAAACAAACACCAAGCTACACACTGTCCTCCGAGGCAACCCCCACCTTCTGGCTCACCTCCCACCTCTCCCCACGGCCCGGCTCAGACCACTCCGTACCCCCCTCATCTCTTACGAGGACCCCGACCAACCTCAAATAAGACCCCCCCCTCTATCTCCAGCCTTCCCCTTTGGAACCCAGGATGGCGTTGGCGTCGCGCCATCCACACTCACCACATTGGACAATGATGCCGGAATGGGTCTCTTTGGCCTCCAACCCAAATCTTGCCACAACACCAAATCTGTCAGGTCTCATCAGCTATTCGCACGTCAAGGGGATTACATATGCTCATACCATGGCCCGATCCGGACCCCTCTGGAATGCATCACCCAACCATCCATGTACATATTCTCGGACCCCTCGGACCCACTTGGACGGTACATAGACAGCTGGACACCAGACACAGGAGTCACGAGCTATGGGGGCTACGTCAATGAGCACTTCCAGGACGAGCGAATTAACTGCACAATCAAATGGAACCCGAAACAATCATCTGCCGGAATCTACGCCAAAAGAGACATCTACCTCAACGAAGAGCTGTTCACGGGCTATGGCAAGCCCCAATGGATATACACCCTCAAATTTTTCCGACACCTCCTCTCACCATGCACCATCGAAGGAGCAACCCTCCGGTACCACATCCTACCGACGGATCTGCTGGCCCCATGCTTCACCAACCTTGAGCCCACCTCACAACAGCCAACGTCACTACCCACTACAACCAACCTCACCCATACAACTCAACTACCATCACAACCCCCCACCTTCAGCACACATCCAACATCTCCACCACCTTCTCTCGACTCCCCTGCCCAGCCCAGGCCCAACCAGGTCCCCCCAATACCTGACCCTCCCACCCAGGTCGAATACCCCTACGGCAACGCTGAAGGAGTGGGAGTCAGCATATCACAACTTCCGCATGCAGGAAGAGGCCTCTTTGGACTTCGCCCACTCCAAGAAGCCCCCCACCTATTCGCCAAACAAGGACAATTCATATGCATTTACGCGACCCAGCGACACCAAATCTCTGCCACGACTGCAACCCTCTCGTCCTCCAGATACCTCTGGAGCACCAATGCAGGTAACCGCCGCAAAGCCCGGGCGCTCTACTTCGACGCTCAGGAAGCCCCCCACTATGGCAAATTCATCAATGACAAATGGAACAAACACGCCAATAACTGTGAATTCCGCTGGAACCCAGCCACTGGACGAGTCGAAGTATACGCCCTAAGGGATATCCTACTCAACGAAGAATTCGGGTCTGACTACGACGCCCCCTTCTGGTACCAACGTCACAACGGCCTCACTACCCTGGCACAAGCCCGGCAAGTTCAAACCTACTACCACCAACACAAGCTACCATGGTACTCTGCCAAGCGATCCATTAAAGAATCTAACAACATCACAACCAGCCCGACCCCTCCAACCCCCAGCCCACAGCCAGCCCAATCCCCTGAGCCTGCGACCACCCCACCCACAGACTCAACCTCTCCATCTTCACCCACGGACTCCGCTGACGGGAACACGCAACCCCCCGAGCACGGCACAGACACCCAACCAAGGCTTGACAACTACATGGACTTAACATCCAACCTGGACTCTGCCCTCACAGCACCAAACCAACTCGCCGCAGCACCGACCAACAGCCTATCCCCCCTCCTCCTGGGCACCAACGGTACAATCAACCAACAGATAATGGATGAACGGCGTACCATTGATCGAACATATGGCCTCGACTGCGGCATACAGCCAAATTGCCACATAGGTATCGAACATCGCTTCTCCCACCCACAACTCTACCGACTATGCACTGGTGGCCTACTCACAGGTGACATCATCCATGCAATCATGGACGTCCACAATAACATGCGACCCAAACTGTCCTTCAAGCATCTGGACAACTACGTCAGGGACCCCACCCACTCCAACGTCCCCTCACATAGACTCCTCAAAGAACTCTTCAGCGCCCAACTGGTGGGTCTACTCCACAACCACAATAACGCTCACTGGGGTCTCTCCCTAATGATTCATAAAGGCCAACGCATTCACGTCATCTACGTGGACTCTCTCAACAACACCTACCCGGAGCTGGACAACGATCTCCGATCATTCTGGATCAGGGCCGCCCATGCAGCCCAACAGTTACACCTACTCTCAGGCCATGCCCCGCGTGCCACTATCCACCATATCCAATTGCCCTGTCAAACCAACAACTTTGACTGTGGCATCTTCGTCCTTGCGTACCAAAGGGCTGCTCACACCTGGATCAACACTCATATGCCATCAACCCAAACCTCAATCGATCAACGCATCAACACCCTAACCGCAACACTGAAACTCGTAAACCAGCATACAGCATCAGCACTCCGGACCCAACTCCGCTCATCACTTGCCCCACATTGCAAAGTACATGTACAAGCCCCACTCGCTTTTTCCTGCACAACTGTCAACGACGCATGCGAATGCCTCACCAGGATACGCTCAACCCCAACCCACACAAACAGCCCTGTGCAAATCGTCAGGCACAGTGACCACCCGCCCCAATTGGACACTCCCACTCAAACGACAGCAATCTACCTGGAGCCCCCACCCCCAGAACGACCCCACGAGGACCCTGACACGGACCACCCCACGCCGGAAATGCTAGCACAGCTCCAACACGACCTCACCGAGCTTCCCAAACTGATTCAACCCCTAGTGGCCTCTCAAGCCCACGCTCCCCTCACCCCTCCCCCTGAGCAAGCTGAAACTGGTGGGCCAGACGCAGACTCCACCTGGCAACCACGCCCTTATCCAGTAATCACCCCAAGCAACACCTCCTCACCCCGTTGGCAACAACTCCTAAAAGACCCGACAGAACTGGATATCCTATCATACTCCACGGGACTCCCCTCCGACCTACAAGCTGGCACTCTCAACATCGGCGGTTCTCTCCGGGAACGCATCACTGACATTACCTACACGTTCGCTGCCACACAAATGGACTACCTCTGCCTCCAGGACACCCGCCAAACCAAGCGCGAAGGACTCGCAATTGCCAGCACAATCAGGGAACTTCTCCCACCAGGCACCCTCGTTCTACAAGCGCCCATCACCAAAACTCACCCCTCCGACTCCTCACCCATTGGAGGCCAAATGGTCATCATCAGCCATCGCTGGAGCCACCACGCCAATCACTGGTATGCGGACCCCACCCATAGGGGCCTTCTCACTGGCATCACGCTCTCCAACAAACATATCCAACTCCGCCTCCTCGGGTCGTACTGGCCGGTGCCACATGCAGCCAACCAACACACGCTATCCCTACATGCACATGTCGTGCAATATTTACTCCAACACAACCCCCTCAGCGACCTCCCGAGCCAAGACCAGCACCGACCACTCACGTACATTCAGGACCTAATCATGCGTGAAACCCACAAGCACCAACGTAAACCAGGCAACCAAACCATCCTAATGGGGGACCTCAACTCCAGCTGGCTGGACTCAGACAAAGGGGGAACACACCCAGCACTTCATCGATGGGCCAGCCAGACGGGCTGGTGCAACCCAAGCCGAACCATCACCGACCAGCTCCATACCGCCAAAATCTGCACCAACTGGACCTCCATTACTCCAGTCTCATGGATTGACCACATTCTCACCT
>Ga0214193_1000404_pt1 | contig 10275 bp, 4 predicted proteins | sample TroBogEpilimnion_10_FD_153031 | JGI IMG/M metagenome (GOLD analysis project Ga0214193, IMG submission 153031) | Freshwater microbial communities from Trout Bog Lake, WI - 05AUG2008 epilimnion | ecosystem: Environmental > Aquatic > Freshwater > Lake > Epilimnion/Euphotic zone | place: Trout Bog...
GGGGGCATTGAAGTTAAGCATTCTCTCGACATCTCTCAGATGATTAATAACGTATAACGTTTTGATCGAGGATGCAGAAGAGGCCGAGGAATTTCTTGAAGCCGCAGAGGCTAACAAGGAGTTTCTCGAAGCCGCAGAAGCATTCGCGGTTTAAAATTTTATATTTTATTAATTAGATCTAACAAGATCAGGTTTGGAAGTATTCGTGCCGTTCAACTTTGAATTTGGGAAGCGATACATCCAAACTTTCTGGGTCTTCCTCTTTTCCTTTACATACTGGCTCATCTATTACACCTGTGATAGAGCGCGGCCAGAATGCCAAGGAAAAAAGTAATAACTGGAAGACGCTTCTCATCGCAGGGCTTAATCTGGAACTTCCCAGATCAAGTTCCTGGAATGAGTAACGTTTTCCAACCCTTGGGGCAAGTCCACATGCATGGTGCCTATTGAGGGCCATGTATTGCTGGCCTTGTTCTTCAAGAAGTTAAGTTTGGCCATTGGGCAAAAACTGTAATAGGCTTTTAGGTTAAGTTGGTTAGCCATTTTACTAGCATCAGTCCATGCTAGTTCTAGTCAGGCTAATCAGCGTAGCCGCTCCATCGAGCCCACGAGGTAAGAAGTTTCCCGACATGGCCCAAACAATCTTCGGAACAACCTAAGTGTTTCTATTCCCAACCTCAGGTAAATTCCTTCCAAAACTTAGTAAATGTTAACTCCGGTTAAAATTTATTAAGAAAAGTTCCTTACGAGCATTTGGAAGAGGTATGTGAATTTTTATGCATTTTTGTAAACACTGGCAAAAGTTATAGAAATCGAGCAATCGATATGCTATAATTTAGGCCGATTGGCCTAAAATATTAAATAATCGGGCTTAATTTGCGAACGATTTCAATATATTAGGCTAGGTTTCCATTTTATGCAATTTTTGTGCTGTTCATGAAATTTTTTAACATTTTGCGTGTTCAGTATGTATCAGTTAAGCTAGATCATTTTAGAACGCCATTTTCTTAAAATGTTCATATAAAGCTTAAAGCCAACTGATTTAAAAATGTTTTATATTCTCGCTATTAACTTAACGATGCTATAAGCTATTACGTTTAGTTAGGAAGAAAAAATTATGCTTAAAATGTTCTAATCTAATTTACTTTAGGCCGAAAATATAAGCTAAGTTGTTTACGAACGACATAGCTTATATCGAAGCTAAATTAGATAAGGACTGGCCTTAAATGTACGCATTGAGGGCAGTCCTTCTCTATAAATAAAGTAAATTAGAATGGCTGTTTGTAATGTTTCATGTTTCGAAACAAGTCCAATTAAATCATGGGGGGAAAGTAAAATTATGATAGGGCTAGTGAAGTCTCTTGACTAGTTTTGGTTTTCTAAACCTGATTGATTTGACTTGTTAGAGGGACTTTAAATATTATAAATGGAAAACTAAGTGCGAAGCTACCCAGGAAACTGGACAGCTTAGCAATTAGACCATTATATTAGAGTGTGATAAGCATAACGAGAATAAGAAATAACAAAACTAACGCTAAGACTAAAAATTAGATACATTCCGCTTAGCGTATGTAGTTGTTTTGTATAGAAATAACTAACGTAGTTCATGAGCGGAAACAATTTAAATATTAGTCTTATAGACAATTTTAGACGTAACGATTGGTGTTTAACACTACTAACACACAAATTTGGAGTAAAACACATATTAATACTGGTCTACTTCACATGTTTTCAGCATCAGATTGTCAAACTCAGGCTGCCGTTTGAGTACGGAGGAGCGTCTGGACATCTGACAAGCAGGGCCAGGGTTAAATTGTGTCAACGGATCTCAGGTGATTATCCTCAAGTTTACTAAGATAAATAAGTAAAGAAGGGGAATTTCACTAATCTGCTTTAGGTACATGTGAAGATACCTGCACCCCGCAGAGAGATTTGTTGCCCGTTAGAGGGTCTGTAGCTTTTAGTCACTTGTTCGGTATACAGTCCGTAGTTGGACTTCGGTAAGTCCAAGGGGGGAACATCACCCTCACAAGTCGACTTAGAAAGCCAGCGAGCAGCTAACCACTGTTTCGGACCCACTAAGGGTTAATTGGCGATTCAACCATAGCCATAAAATTAAAAAATTGTGTTTGCAAACAAGCTTTGATAGAAAGCTATCACGATTAAGTGTCCTATTTACATTAAAATTAATAAAAGACGAACTAATTGTAACCTTAAAGGACAAAGGTTTACTTAAATTAGAAAAAGCAAGTTCGCATTTTGTGAAATAAGCTTATTAGAGAAGCTTAATACAGTCACGAGTTGTTTGTTTTGTTTGTTCAAGTCGCAACGGTAGCCTCATTCCTTAGCTTTGGTAAGCTAGATCGTTCTTGTTTAAGGACCTAGGACTAGGTGCCAATTGGCGATAGAGCGAACAAGTAGGAATTTGACTGTCAGACTAAAGTGGAATAGTCTTAAATTACTCATAAAAAGTCAATATTGTTTTGTATTTTGCTGTTTAACGCGACGAGCAGTGAATAAGTCGTACGGGTACTAAGCTAACACGTTTATGGTTAATAGCATAGTTTGCTATCTATATCAAAACGTTCATACTTATTACTCGCACTCTTAAACTAACGAGGGCTCGCTAAAACTAAAACGTTTGGACAAGTACTAAATAGTACGAATCGGTTTAACTTATTGTACTAAAGAAACTAGTTCGATAGTACGATAAGACTCCGAGGCAGTACTACGGCTTACAAGTTTAAACAGTACGTTGGGCGTGTCTCCGTTAGCGAGGGAGCGTTAAATTAATACAATTAAAATAACGTACTTTAAGGCCGGAAGAAACGTTCGCTTGAAATTTCTTCACACACCGGTCATTTGAAATTGACATTTTCTGAGTTAATTCCACAAATAGAAACATCTCAAATAAAGTTTTGTCTTTAAGTGTCCAAAAATAAGCTAGAGCCTTGTCGTCGAGGTTTAAGTAATTTTTGTAAAGATAGAACTTTCCATACAAGTAAAATTAAAACTTACGAGACCACGAAACATTCTACAGTGAAATTTCGTTGAGTCAATTTGTGTTTGCAAGTTAAGACGAATTTCGGCAAGCTTTAGGCATGTCAACTACAGATCCGGATGGCAATCCGGAGCTGGCTAACATTGGTAACGCCTTAGACGGTACTCTCGACATCTCCACTGAGGATGTTGAAGAGGTTCCATCTGAGGACGAGGCCATTGCTGGCGCCGCAGCTCTTGATGCCGATGGAGATGGTCTCTTGGCATGGCTAAAGAAAAAGAGAACTAAGGTCTACCGAGTTGTAACGAGGTTGAACAGGTCGGCTCAGACTGATCAGAACTCTGCCGAAAAGTGGAACATCTTAACAAGGGGAGCTATTCAAAATCTGTCTGACCTACATAGAGTAGAAAAAGAGATTGCTAAAATTCATACGCCAACCAAAAAAGAGACTGAAACTATGAAGGCTTACAAAAAGGTAGCTAAGGCGACAATAGCTACGCTGGAGAAACGCCGAGACAGTCAGGCTAAAGTAGAAACTGCTGGGACTGAGGAAGGTGAAGGAGCAGGGGTGCTTCCAGATCCGGAATCAGATGTTGATCCTGATGGGGAACCTAACTTAGATAACCCTGAGGGAGACAACGACGATGAGACTGTTGCTCCGGAAACCGGGACAATCCCGAAGAAAGCACCAACCAAAGTGCACTTCGAGGAAACGAAGGTAACCAAGCAACAGCCTCTACCCCCTACGGTAGGAAAAGGTCCGGGGAAAGTAATTCCAGAAAAGCAAAAGCCTGTGGTTGAATCGAGTTCCGACTCTGGTTCAAGCTCGGACTCTAGCGACGATGAAGTTACTTTTCTTAAAAAGTTAGTTAGCGCAAATGCTTTCACTGAAGCTGCTTTGAGAGAAGAGTTAGCTAGAAAGGACCAAGAGTTGAAGAAAGCTGATTTCAGACAGGACGATTTGAGGCAGAAAGTTGACAGAGAAAAGAGGATAAACTTTAATCTGACAGCTGAGCTTCAAAGAGAACAAGTCCGAAATCAGCCGGACTTAACTAAGCCCAGAGGTGTGCCTCTAGATTCAGAGTCTTTGGGAGCAATTCCGAAGACACGCTCAGTTTTGGATGATCTGGATGAAGGAGGTAGAGCAAATTACGAGCGATCTAGGGCAGAAAGAAATGCCCGAAAGACCGAAAGAGATGGCGGTCCAAATTCAGCTTATACAAGGGGAGGCGATCAATTTTTTCATTCAAGCCCATCAAGTCAAGCTAGAGACAATGCCGAAGGGGGAAGCCGAGCAGCTGGCGGCGGACAGCCACCAGGTGACAAGGGTCCTCCAAAGGGATTTAGTTTCGGAGCAGGGGTTGATGGAGCTGTTGGGGGAGGAAACGTTAGTGGGCAAAACGATTCCAGCACATTCACTAACGCCAATGATCCTTTGAAAGGTCTAGACAGATACAAAATGACTAAGTTCACGGGTGATGAAAAGGAGTACGCCTTTTGGAAGCTTTCATTCCAACAGTCGTACGGAGCGAGGCAAATCACCGAAGTGGAGAAAGTCTTGTACTTGCTTCGAAGTATGGAAGGGGAACCTCACAAATTATGCAAAAGGTTTGTTAGGTACCAAATCGACCAAACGACATACGACACTATCTGGGAAGTTCTAGATGGGCGTTATGGGGGGGACATCAGGCAAGATCAGCAAGTTCAGGAGGAGTTTGAAAAAGTCAAAGCCCTTTCCGGCTACGACTTGAAGGATCTTCAAGCTCTGAATGATAGCTTTGTCACAGTCCGAGACTATTACCGAAGGGTAGACGCTCATTCAATTACTCAGAGAAGGAGTCTTTTGTCGCAGAAAGCAAGGAAAAAGTTAGGAAAGAAAGTGGGGAGTGACTATCTTCTCTACTTGGCCGAAAGCGGATTGGAAGACACATTCAATACGATTATGCGCTTCGTAAGCTTTAAACTCACATTAATCCAGAGGCTCAGGGAGTTCACCGACGAAAAGTCGGTCAGCTTGAAGTTCGCTGACACCTACCAGGTAGACGCCAGCGAGCCCGAGACTTCTGATGAAGTGGAAGAAGTAGAAGTGTCTAAACTAGAAGCCAAGCAGAGCAAGTTTAGTAAAACCCACCCACCCGCCCAAAACAAGGTTTATTCTGACGTTAAGTTAGGCAAGCGTTACGTGAAAACTGACGCTAAGCCTAAGCAAACTTTAGCGATTGATTACAAGCCTAACAGGGAGGTTAGAAAGCCCGTTTTCAAACCAAAGACATCTTTCATCTCAACAGAGATGTGCCCTCTTTGCTCGACGGCACATCCTATGTTCAGATGCCGGAAGTTTTTGACTCTGGAAGTAAAGCAGAGGTTTGCGGTTGTCCAAGCAAACAGGTTGTGCTTTCACTGCCTGAATTCCGGACATCGCATTTCAAAATGCACTTACAACCAGGGAAAGCCCTGTGGGATCAAAAATTGCGTCAGATACCATCACCCACTTTTGCACATCAACCAAAAAGGTGCAGTCTTTTACGAAGATCGAGATAGTGATTGCAGTGATCTACCTGACTTGAGCGAGATCAACTTTGAGGAGATGGACTCTAACAGTGACTCTGACGAGGTCGAGACCTTTCACGTGGATGTTTCCCACGTGGCCAGAGCCGGTGCTGTTAGTCTCCAGACTCTAGTTTGCGATGTCAAAGCAGGAGGTAAATCCCAACGAATCATTGTTCTGCTTGATTCCGGATCCAACTCCACGCTGATTGATCAGGCTTTAGCATCAAAACTGAGGGCCAAAGTTGTTCAAGGTCCAGTCACTAGAAAAGTCAATTACGTCGATAGACAGGTAGAGGTTGAGAGCAGTCTTGTCTCTTTTGTACTGACAGACGTCGACGGTAGACATTCGCAAGCTCTTGAAGCCTGGACGGTTAAAGATCTGGCGAAACGTTCCGGCGTCGTTGACTGGTCGGAACAAAAGAGAAAGTTTGAACATCTTCGAGATGTCCCATTTGTTCAACTACCAAAACCTGCCAAAATCGATGTTTTGATCGGCACAGACAATCATGCACTAATGCGGGGAATAAAAGTTGTTTCTTCTGCCAACCCAGAACACCCTTGGGCCGTGAAATCGCCTTTGGGCTGGACCTGTGTTGGCCCAAGTGAACCGAAGTTCAAGGGGGACACTTCGCACTCCGTATGGGTGCACAACATTTTGATACGTGACTGACTTTCGAAACCCTTTGAATTACCTATCCAAGAAAAAGAACAAAAGATACTAGGAAAGGACATAGTTATTTTAAACATGTCTTTTGACGGAAATCTAGATACTTTAGTTCGCAAGAGTTTTGACCTAGATGAGTTAGGCCTTAAAGATCAAATAAGAACGACAGGTTTAGGTTTTGCCAAAAACCCTAAACGACCTGAAAATGAGTGGTCACCTGAGGAAAAACTTATTGATAGTAAAATGTCGTTGCAATTTGTTTCTTTAGGATCTAACAAAGGTTATTACACTTGTAAAATTCCTTGGAAAGGTGATGGACCTGATCTTGTAAACAACATGAACGAGGTCATAGCTAGGCAGTCGAGGACAAACGCTGGAGCGTATTTGTCTAAGAAAGGCACTAGCATAGACGAGGTTAATGTTAAATTACAAGACCACGTTGATAAAGGGTACATCGAGAAAATTGACACCAAAAAAGAAAATATCAAAAGAATTGACAGTTACTTTCTCAGTTATTTTCCAGTGGTGAATCGAACTAAAGACACTACTAGCTTAAGATTGGTATTTGATGCCAAAGCTAAAGATAGAAGTGGTAGATCGATGAATGGAGCAATTGAGAAAGGCCCAAACAGATTAAATGACTTATTTGCAATTCTGTTACGCTTCAGAAGGTATCGTTACGCCTTTACAGCTGACGTGAGTGAAATGTTTCTTCGGATCAGACTAACTGAGTCAGACAAGAGGTACCACAGATTCTGGTGGAACGATAGTTTCTGGCAGTGGAACAGAATTTTGTTCGGAAACAGGGCTAGTCCGGATATTAGTCAAAAAGTCATTACTTCACACGCATTAAAGCTTAGAGATAGTTATCCGGAGGCATGTAATGCTCTAATAGACGACACATACATGGATGACACCATTGTCAGCCGTCCCAGCGAGGGGGAATGTGTGAAGCTAGTAGAGGATCTGCCAAAGGTAACTGAGGGAATGGATATGAAAATTCAAAAATTCTATTCTAACTCTAAGTTAACGTTGAAATCACTCCCAAAAGACCTATTATCGTCGAAGATTCACTTCGAAGACAAAGAAGAAATTTTTGATTGTAACAAGGTTTTAGGAATGGTTTGGGACGCGAATACCGATTTGCTAACTTACAATGCTAAGTATAAAAGCACGATCGAATTCATTAATGCAGTGAACCTTCACAAAAAAGTCTCTAAAAGCGAATGGACAAAGAGATTAATTTTGAGGTTAAGTGCGACCGTTTACGACCCTCTTGGTCTTATCTCGCCATTCACTGTTAGAGCTAGAACAATCTTACAAACACTCTGGGGTGAAAATTTAGACTGGGATACACCAGTTCCCGATAAATATATAACTCTATGGAAAGTTTGGCTAGATGAACTGTTCGAATTACCAAAACTCATTAAAATTCCCAGGCATATCGGCCTCATGGAAAATTTAAAAGTCGAGCTACACGTATTTGTGGATGCTAGCACAAAAGTATTTGCGGCTACTGTGTATGCTAGAATTTTAAATAGACTAGAGGTAGATGGTTTTAATGAAAGTGACGTTATTGCAAGGGGGGAAAATCATGACCAAGGTCACCAAGGTCAGGTTGTTGCAGTAACGTTAATCACAGCTAAGGCTAGGGTCACGCCAACGAAAACAGAATCTGTTAGCCGCTTGGAGCTAGCAGCGTGCGTGATAGGTACTAGACTAGGGCTGACAGTTGCTAATGCAATGGACATAGATAAAAGCACTATTACTTTTTGGACTGATTCAACAAATTGTCTTTACTGGATAAACTCTCCGTCCAGTGCACTTAAAACTTTTGTTGCAAACAGAGTAGGTGAAGTCCATACGCATAGCAAGCCCAGTCAATGGAGACATATACCTACAGATTTAAATCCAGCTGACATCCCTACTAGACTGCCTAAAATTCAAGATTTAGCCGGAAGTAAACTTTGGTGGAACGGCCCACGCTTCTTGTCCGAATCCATGACAAGTTGGCCTAAGCCATTTATTCCTCCCAAAGATATAGACGATGAAGCTAAGAATGAATTTAAGAAACTATTTACAGGTCAAATAGACATGGCTCAACAAGGTCTAATAGATCCAAGTAAATTTAGTGTCGGGAAAGTATGGGATGGCTACGATCAACTTCTAAGTTTGGCAACCTTAATCTTTAAACTAGCAAACCCGAAAAGGGACTACCCTAGAGCGAGAAAGCTAGCTAATAGATTCTTGGTAAGAAGATCGCAGCAGCACAGCGAAGATTTATCTAAAGTCTCAGAACAACTTAAAAAGGGAGAGAAAGTTTCTAAACCGTATCGAAGTTTCTTGCCATTTCTAGACGAAGCAGGTATCTTAAGGTCGAAAAGTAGATTAGCCAATGTTGACTACTTATCCTACGAGGTTAGGTATCCTGTCTTACTAGATAAGCAAGAATCTTTGACAAAACTCATAATTAGCTCAGCGCATTTCAAATTTGCACATACGATAGGGAATAGTTGTTGCAAGGCAGAAATTCGCAAGGGTTATGTGATTTTAGGTTTAGATAACACTCTGAAATCAGTAAGATCGAAATGCCTTGTCTGTCAAAAGCATTTAGCGACCCCAATTAAGCAACAAATGTCCGCTTTGCCAAGTTGGAGATTTGAAAAGCCTTTGAAGGCATTTGCTAATTGTGGTTTAGATTTTGCTGGCCCATTTGAACTTAAAGCACCAGGTAGAGGAAAGGCTAAGCCGAAGACTTACCTTCTTTTAATTACTTGTCTACAGACAAGAGCCGTCCATTTGGAGTTGACGGAGGCAATGACAATGTCGGCTACTTTGAATGCCATCTCCAGATTTGTTGACATTCGAGGAATGCCGCATTCCATTCTCTCAGACAACTTCTCGACGTTCGTGTCAAAAGATAAGGAATTAGAAAGCTGGGTAAGGTCAATTCAGACAGATGATTTAATAGCAACTACTAAGGCCAATGTTTGTTGGAAATTCATACCTCCTAGAGGACCTCATCATGGGGGAATCTATGAACGAATGGTCGGAGTAGCTAAAAGAGTATTAGAAAATCTTTGCCACACATCTGATTTGACAGTGGATGAGTTTCGGACTTTAGCTTATCGTGTGGCTAGCTTAGTCAACAGTAGACCACTGAGTAGACTTTCACTTTCTGAGGGGGAGCTCATCCTTACCCCTAATCACTTTTTGTTTGGAAATCTCGGTGGTAGTGTAACTACTGACAAAATTAACACTCATTCCCAAAGGTGGCATAGAGTTTGCGAGCTTTTGGACCAATTTTGGTCATTGTTTCTGACAAAGACGTTACTAGAGCTTAGGAACACTAGTAAGTGGCAGGAAGAACAGCACCAATTGGCTGAAGGAGACTTAGTAATCGAAGTAGATACTAACCAACCTAGAGGTAGTTGGAAATTAGCTATCGTTGAGCAAGTCCATCCTTCTGATGATACAAAAGTTCGTAAAGTCACTATTCGAAATAGCAAGGGGCTGTACACTAGGCCCATTGTTAATTTAATACCTTTGAAACAAAATGTCCTTTAGAAAATTTGTCCCTGTAACAGATAAATTAACTAAAGATGCTTTAGCAACATAGAATATAGAAGTCCTAATATTTAATATTCATAGTTGCTAGAATGGCGTGAAAGTATTTTTGTTTGCATTTCTTACATTAAAAACGGTAAGCTGACGTCCTGGCGATTACGCTGTAGTTTAGGATCTCAGCGAGACTAAGTTTCCGCTTTTTATGCTACGTTAGTTTCACGAGGGAAGTCTAACGTACTATGACGAGCGGAAAGTAAATATTTTCACGCAAAGTCTGTGGCTAGAAATAGTCTAACCCAGAATAGATATAAATAGCTGTCGAGTTACAGTTAGTACAGCTATAAATCTATTCACAAATAACATCTGGCTGTTTTATTCCAGAATGTCGGATTCATCCACTCCGCAAGGCCGGAAAAAGAGACGTCCGCGGGTGCCTCCACCTCCTACTTACATAGAAGGTTGGGGCGAGGGCCAAACCTATGGACCACCGTGG
>Ga0214193_1000409_pt1 | contig 10211 bp, 3 predicted proteins | sample TroBogEpilimnion_10_FD_153031 | JGI IMG/M metagenome (GOLD analysis project Ga0214193, IMG submission 153031) | Freshwater microbial communities from Trout Bog Lake, WI - 05AUG2008 epilimnion | ecosystem: Environmental > Aquatic > Freshwater > Lake > Epilimnion/Euphotic zone | place: Trout Bog...
TCAGTTATTGGGATTGTGTGTTAATGAGTCCAATTGCATATACCAGCACAAATGCTCCGGTGTTTGCATTTACCAAAGTAACTGATGGACGTGGATTGATTAACGAAAATTGTTTTGCTATTGTAGATTCTACCGCTTATGGAATTGATTCAAGAGATATTTGGAGTTTCAATGGCAGTGCATTTACTCCTGTTGGAGATCAACGTGTAAAGAATTATTTGTATAGTAATATAAACAAAAATTACACAAACCAAATTTTTATGATTCACAATAGTGAAAAGTATGCTATTGAAATTTATTATCCTGATTTGACCAGCACTGGTTATTGCAATCAAATGATAAGTTATCGTTATGATTTAGATATTTGGAATCCACCTCGAGCAGTGGCACAAGCAACCGCAGCAACTGAATCGCCCATATGGACAGGTAATGTTGCTAATCTAGCCAGTCGCGGAGTTGTATATTCTAGTGCGGCTGGAAATGTTCAATTGATACAAAAAGATATTGGCACAAGTTTTGTTGGCAACACTGCCATCAACAGTTTGTTCCAACGTAACAATATTTCATTTGGTCAAGATTATAGCGCCAGCGTGTTGGTGCATCGTGTGTATCCTGAGATATATGGCACAGGCAATATCAACATCACAGTGGGTGGTAGCGACAGTGTGGCCAACAGTGCAACATATCAAACCACAGTCACCATGCCAATACAAACTAGTAATCCCTGGGTGCAAATCACACAAAACGAAGCACGTGTGACCAGCATACAAGTTGGGGCAAATAGTGCCGTTAACAGTTGGCAAATGACTGCTGCCAATTGGCAGATACGAGTTGTTCAGGATACCAGATAATGGCAACAAATTTTGGTATAACAAGTTCCACTCCCTATACCAATGTTATCCAATCGATAAATTATCTTTTGGCAACACAGGGAACTGCCAATGGCAATAGCAATAGTAGCAGTAACAGTAGTGGATTTACTGGTAATGTTTTGACTGCCAATCTTGTAACTGGTGTTATTAGCACAGTTAGCAATACTGGTGCCACAGTGGTCAGTGCTGTTAGCTATTTGTATCCTTACATAGATGTCAAATATGGCAATAGCGCAACGGGTGCAGGATTTACTAGCAATTGCGTTAACACCAATTATTATGGTGTGCATAATACACAAACTCCTGTAGAAGATTCAAATCCTGCTGATTATTCTTGGACACAAGTTGCGGGTGGATTTGGAACAAATAAAATATTGTATTTTACAACTGGTGGCGGCAACACCATTAATTTTTATCCTGGTAATGCAGCACCTTATAGTTATTATAGTCCGGTTGTTGACAATCAACCCATACTTTTATCATTGGTTTCAAATACCTTGGTTTCTACCGGAGCTATACAACAAACAGCGGCAACACAAGTTGTATTCAATCAAAACAATACTAGCTACCAATTGTTAAACTTTGTTAATGGCAACACCACTATTGGTGGCGCAGGATATATTTGGCCAAACTATACGCGAGGTTTTGCAATTGGTGGTGGAACCACAATTAGTCCTGCTACGACCGGAGCACTGGGCGGTAGCAATTTACAAATTAACTATAACACTTTTCTTAACACTGCTGGTAATGCAACTGTGCAAAGTTATAATTTAATTGAACTTTGGAAATCAGGATCCAGCAGTTATTACAAAGATGTATTTCAAACTGTTAGAACTGGTATTGATTATGGCAATGCTTATGCCAGCTCAGGTAATGTTGATATATTCAGTATTGCTGGAACTGCTGGATCATATTTTGCTGGTAATCTTGGAAATATTTTTAGTGAAATTACTGGAACTAGCAATAATTTATATGACAGCTATTTGCTACTTCCATCAGATACTTCATTTAATGAAGCATACATTTATGGCGCAAATGGAACCATATGTCATTTTCTAGCACCTACTGGATTTCAAGCCAATACCACTGTGCAATTATTTGGCGCTTCTGCTAATCCTGTTTTTAACATTTATGGTGTTACTGCTTTAGATATATTATCTGGATCATCAATATTTACCCCTACACTTTTAGTAGGTAGCGGTGGTTATATTGCTTTTTGCAATGGTCAATCTACATTTTATGGCGGAGCTAATCAATATGTTGTCCAATCCAGCGGCGTATTTGCCGATCTATTAGATATAACAGGAGATATTCCACCAAAAATTTTTGTTAATGGTGCAACTGTAAATTATGTTGTTGTGGGTTCGGGTGGAACAATATTATATAATCAAATAACCTTTGGTGGATTTTATGGCAATATAACTGCACAAACTGGTTGGTTTCAAGCCAGTTCAGGCACTATCAATAATTTGAATGCAGTGGCTTGCAATTATAGTCAAACTGGAGTTATTGATGCTTCATATGGTCCCGGTAGATACACTCGCGGTAACACTTATGTTGCTGTAGGAAATAGCGGAACCATATTATACAGTGGTTCGGGTTCAGGTCCTTGGACACGAGCCAATTCAGTGCCAACAACACAAAATTTATATGGTGTTGGTTATACCAACGGCACTTGGGTAGCAGTGGGTGCACAAGGCACAATTATAAGTTCAACAGATGGTTCAAATTGGACTGGCCCATATGCTAATCCTGCAGATGGTGTAACTGTGCCTGCGAATGGTGCGCGAGATTTATATGGTGTTGCTGGTGGATTGTATAGCAGTTATTGGGTGGCTAGCGGACAAGAAATTATATTGTCAAGCAATACTGCCAGTCCCACAGGTGGTTGGAATAGTAGCACTTATTTGGGTGGCACCAGTTTAAATTCAACATTGACAAGATTGCAATATCAAGGTTCATGGGCCAACGTTGCCAACGTAAGTCAACCACCAGCACAACAACAAATTACAAATGGACAAGTTATATCGGGAAGTTATACCGATTACAATTACATTGCCGGAACACCAGTGACTTATTATCTAGTGGCTGGAAACATGTATGGCAATGCCAATGTATACGTAAATGGCCCCAACTTAACCATAACAGAAATTAAGCGTTAAATACATAAAGAATAAAGAGATAATACTATGAGTTCAGGATTTTTTAAAGACCCATTTGGTAGCATAGGCGGAACGCTTAATCAGTGGGGCGGAGCCATTGGCACTTCTTTAGATAAATGGGGCAATGACGTATCCACTGCTTTAGGTAAAGTGGGTAGTTTTGTCGATAATAAAATTCCTGGAGGATGGGCTGGAGTTGGTGCCGCTGCTTTATTGGCTGCTGGTATATATGATCCTGAATTATTGGGCATGGCCGATGCTGGAACTTTAACTCCAACTGCTTTAACTGATGCCGGAGTTAGTGATAGCACATTGACTGCATTGGGAACAACTGCTGGACAATCTACAGTAGCCAATATTGGTGCTGCAATAGAACAAGGTGCCAGTGTTAGTCAATTGGTTGATGCTGGCGTAAGCGCAAGTGAAATGGTCAATGCTGGTGTCAGCACAGGTGAAATGCTCAATGCTGGTGTAAGTGCCAGTGAACTAATGAACGCTGGTGTATCCACATCTGAATTGTTAAACGCAGGTGCAAGTGCTGGTGAATTGTTAAACGCAGGAGCAAGTGCTGGTGAATTGTTAAACGCAGGAGCAAGCGTTGGCGAATTGGTCAGTGCTGGAGCATCAACCAGTAGTTTGTTAGCTGGTGGTGCAACTGTTGGTGAATTGACTGATGCTGGTGTAGGCGCAGCTCAATTGTTGAATGCAGGTGTTACAACATCCGCAGCACTAGATGGTGGAGTAAGTGCCAGTGCATTAGTCAGCGCAGGTGTAACTCCTACCGAAGTATTGGCTGCAGGTGGCGATGCAACTGAAGTAGCCAGTGCTGCAATGGCAAATGGTTATACAACTAGTGAAACTGCATTGATGTTAACCAATGCTGGAGTAGATGCTGATGGAGTTGCCAGTGCATTAATCGGATCAGGAGTAAGTGCAAACGAAGCTGCTACTGCATTAGTTTATTCGGTTGGTAGTGATCCAGTTACAATTAGCAGTGCATTGGCCAATGCTGGTGTAGACCAAACTGAAATAGATAGTGCTATTAGTGCTGGACAAAGTGCAAACATTATTAGCCCAACAACAGCAGCTCCAGTAGAAGCCCCAGTTGCTCCAACTGCTCCTGTTAATCCGGCTGATGTTCCAAATGAATATGGTATCAGTCAAAACCAAGCTGCTCAGATGCAAGCAAGGGCAGAAGAACAAATAGCAGAAACACAAGCGGCGCAAAATAGCCCACTTCAACAATTAGAAAATCAATTGGCGCAACAAACTGCTCCGGTAGCTCCAGCGGCTACAACCGCAGCAACTAATGCCAGTGAAGAATTAACAACTGCATTACAAAATACCGCATATGGGCAAGCCAATGGTATTGGTGAAAGTGAAATAAATGCAGCCCAAAATTATCTAAATCAAGGATATACGCAAGAACAAATTACTGCGGCCATGAATGCAAATCCTGAAGGTGGTTGGGGTGGTTCATTAATGTCGGGTAGTGAAGGTGCGCCTGGGGCTAGTATTGCTCCAGCAGAAGCACCAGTTGCTCCCGCTACTCCAGTTGCTCCAGAAAGCCAAATTGCGGCCTTACAACCAAACCAAGTGGGTGCATTAAGTGCTGATACCACTGCTGGCACTGCTGCCGCAACTCCTGTTGCTCCTGAAGCAGCCGCATCCAGTATAAATCCCATTGCCAATTTAGGCTATGGTCCCATAACAACAGGTGCATTAACTGGCGCCGCAGTTACAGGTGGTATTGATTTATTAACTGGCAAACCCATTACTGCAACAGGTTTGGCATTGGGTGCACTGGGCGGAGGTGTTGCTGGCGGTATTGGTGCTGCTATGCCAGCCGCAACTGGTGTAGCACAAGCCGGTATTAATGCTGCCACTGCTGGGGTAGGTTCTGCCGCAGTTGTTGATGTTGTAACTGGAAAACCAATTACGGCACAAAATTTAGCAACACAAGCAGCTATTAGTGGCGCTATTGGTGCTGGAGTAACTGCTGCCACAACTAATTCAGTTGGAAGCACAACTTATACTTGGGATGATGGCAGTCAAATGACTGTGGATTCTAAAGGAACTCCATTACAAGTAACCAATAGCAGTGGACAAATACAAGTTTTGGGAACACACAATTCTGCAGGAATGATGACATCACCTCCGCCAATTGATACAAGTCAGGCTCCCACTCCTACTCCAGCTCCTGCAACACCTGCAACGCCTACAGAACCAGTTGCCGTTGCTCCTGCAACACCTACACCAGTTGCTCCTGCGGCACCAACTGCTACGCCAACCGAAACACCAGCAACACCAACCGAAACACCAGCAGCACCAACCGAAACACCTGCGGCGCCAAGTGCACATACACAAACTGTTAATGCGGCTGGAACCAATGTATTGAGTCCAACAACTGTTATTAATACTATTCCCAATCAAACAACAGGAACACAAACAGTAGTATTTTCCAATGGCACTACCGCAGTAGAACCAATTCCAGGATGGACTGCTCCGTCTGCCCCAACTGTGTTGCCAAGTCCTTATAGCCCAAGTGGTTATATGGATGCACAAGGCAATCCAGTTACCGAAACCGGAACTCCTTATGTGGTTCCTCCTACAACTCCTACCACGGTTCCCAATGTCACAGTAAATCCCGAAACAGGAACACAAACTACAACACAACCTGGTGGAGCACAAACTACTGAACCATTGCCAGTTCAACCAGTAAATGAAGCTCCTGCTTCAAATTTAACTGCAACATTGAATGGTCGCACAATTCCAGCAAGTTATACTCCACCATCTACAATAGTCAGTCCAGTTACTGTTCATTATAGTGATGGCACAACTACAACATTTTTACCTGGTGGTGGACAAGTTGGCAATGGCCCAACAGTTCCAACTCCAACTCCTGCACCGGTTGAAACACCTACGGCGCCAACTACTACGCCAACTGCTAGTGATATTACCACTACACCAGCTACCACAACTGCGCCAACTGGAGTTAGTCAAATTCCAACGGTAAGCGTAGATACTACAACAAATACACAAACTACAACATATCCAGATGGTAGCACAGTTACAGAACCATTGCCTACAGCAACAACAACGCCAGCGGCAACAACTACTACGCCAGCGGCAACTGCTACTGGAACCACTGCAACAACTGTTCCACAAAATCAAATTCCTGCGACTACTGCAACTGCTCCTGCTGGAACTGTTGACAATGGAAATGGCACAAGCACACAAACTTATGATGATGGCAGCACAATTACTACAGATAACACCACTGGCGATGTTACAAATACAACACCAGCAATAGATGTAAACAGCGGCACAAGTGCTGGATTATCAGCAGCCGAACAAGCCAGTTTAAATGCAGCGGCAGCAACGACGGCACAAGCGGCAGCGGGCTCAAGCACTCCAACTACTTCTGCTGGAAATCAATGGTATCCAATTCCGACATTTACAGGTTTGGCATTAACCAATCCTGGAACCAATCCTGGATATATTGAACCAACTCCAGCATATGGAAGTCAACCCATTGGCGTAGATCAATATTATTGGGGTCAGCAGGGCACAAATGTGCCAGCAGCTCCTGCTACACCTTATGGACAAGCAAGTCAATTGGGACAAATTGCAACTGGCACATACCCAATTGATCAAATAATGAGTGCATATGGATTAGGTTATGGCTCTAGTCCCATTGGAAACATGAGTTATGATGTTTATCACAATCCAGTTCAAATGAATACTGCAGCTCCAGCAGTGCCTGGAATACCAGCTACATATGGACCAAACACTCCTGCAATGGCACAAACGGGCGTTGGCACTGGAGCCGTTGCTGGACAAAATCTAAATTATGTTAATGCGCCTGCACAACTTCAAGGCACGCCTAGTGCGGGCTTGGTAGCTCCAGGCCAATTTACAGCGATTGCACCAACAGCGTTAGCATCACAATTACAAGCAACGGTTAACAGTTATGCCCCAACGTCGAGTTCGGGCTAAAGCGAACAAGGTTAAATACAATAATGAATAAGGAAATACGACAATGAGTGCAGGAAAATCAGGCTCAACAAGCACAACAATCCCAACACTAAGTCCAGAACAGAACGCACAAATTGCGGCACAAACTGGTCTTTTTACTAGCCAAATCGCTCCTGCATACGCAACAGCAGTTTCTGGAGCAACTAACCTATACAATCAAGAAGCAGGTGGTGTAACCAATGCTGCTCAAAATTTGGCAGGAACTGCTAATCAAGCGCAAAATGTGCTTGGATCCACTGGTGAAACAGCAACTGCAACAGGTATAAATGCCTTACAAAATATTGCAAGTCCAGCTTATCAGCAAGCAGAAATGCAAGCGGCCTTGGCTCCGGGTGAAGCACAATATGCACAAAATATTGCACAACAACAAGCACAATTTGGTGGCGCAAATGAATTGGGCAGTGCACGTAGCGCCCTAGCGCAACAACAAACCGCAGGTGCTACACAGGCAGCACAACAACAAGCGGCAGCACAAGTGCTGAACAATATTGCACAACAACAACAAACTGCTGGCGCAAGTCTAGCAAGTTTAGGTGCACAAAACTTAACTGGCGCACAAACTGCCGCAGGACAACAATTAACGGCGGCAATGGCTCCACAAGCATTATACAATCAATATGCAAGCGTATTGTTTGGAACACCTTCAACTGCTTATAATCCTAATTTTGCTGGCACACAATCCACTTCGACTACTACACAAGGTAATCAAGTTGGTATTCAAATTTAAGGACTCTTATGCCAACATTAAATGATCTTTATAGTTTAGCAACAAGCAGTGACCCAATGAGTTATTTGGGTAACATGATTGGTAATACACAAGTTGGCGGTGGTAGCGTTAATGCTCCAATGACAGCGGCACCAGCAAGTCAATATCAATTTAATCCAGGACAAGCCGCTGCTCCAGTAGCACAAGGTGGTGCTACAGGATTAGGATTACAACCTCCTGCAAGTGCAATGCCACAAGCATTACCACAAGCACCGGTTGCGGCACCAGTGCAGCCTATGCCACAAAATCAAGTAGCACCTGGTGGTATTGGTTTACAACCACAAATGAATCAACCTGCAGTGCCACAAATGGCGCAAGCGCAAGCGCAAGCACCACAAGCAGAACCACAATTAAATGCATTACCTTCACAACAAGTGGGAGCAATGACAAAACCTGCGGTTCCTGGTGCTCCTGTTGCACAACCTGCAATTTATAATCCACCTCCTAGTGCACAACCAAATCCCGTTGCACAACAACAAGCACAAACTCCAAATTTGTATCCCAGCATGTTGCAAGTGGAATCAGGTAATCAAAATTATTTGCCAAATGGACAACCAGTAACAAGCAATAAAGGTGCGATGTTTGCCGCACAGGTTATGCCGGCCACTGCAAAAAATCCGGGATATGGTATTACTCCAGCACAAAGTCAAACTCCTGAAGAGTATAATCGTGTTGGGCGTGAATTTTACAATGCCATGTATAAAAAGTTTGACAGTGATCCATACAAGGCAGCAGCCGCTTACAATGCTGGACCTGGACGTGTTATGCAAGCCGAAAAGGAAGCACGAGAAAAAGGCGGAGACTATAGAGATTATTTGCCTGCAGAGACACAATCCTATTTGAAGAAAATTCAAGGCATGAATCACGCAGAAGTTTCTACAAATGCAATACAAACACAAAAGCCTACTGCTGAAGCTGGCGCAGATATGCAACGGGTTATACATACCGATTATGCATTGACACACCAAACCAACATACCCGAAATGGTTAGAGTTGCTTATGCCGATGATACACATCCTGTAGCAAAGCAATTGGCAGCAACAATTGCCAGTGAAAATATTAGTCACAATGAAAACACAAGACAGGCGCAAACACAAGGTGATGATTTAATTGCACGTGCCAATTCTGGAGATCAAGTGGCTTCTAGACAAGTTGCTAATGCATTGGCAGCTCCTCCTAAAGATGAAGGTAGTTATTTAAAGGCTTATTTGTATCATAGATTTGGTATGAGCCAACTTGCACAACAAGAACAAATTAAACTTGGTGCTGGTTCAACATATCAACCTGTTAGTTTACCCGATGGCACAGAAGCTATTGTTAAAATGCGTGCCGATGGACAAGCAATGAGTGGTGTTGATCGAACAAGCAATACACCATTAACAGCACAACAATTACAAGACGCAAGTGGAATGTATCAAAAGGGTGCTGAAACTGGTAAGTCAATGTATACCGATGCACAAGGACATACTATTAGTGTTACCAGCATACCAGGACAAACTGGTTTGCGTTATAGAGATGAAACAACAGGTCAAATCACACATGGTGCTCCTGCTGGATTACGCCCATTAAGCGAACAAGATCCTGTAACCAAACACGCTATTGATACAAGCACAAGCGTTATGAATGCAATGCGTAAGCAAAATGAAACACAACTTGGTGGAAATTATTTCACTGAAGAAGAAATTCAAAACGCTGGAGCAAAAGCAGCCAATGCAATTTATAGTCAATTTGGACGCACACCTCCCAAATCTACTGTGGCACAAAGCGCAGAAAACATGGGCGGTAGATTGGCAATTGAGCAAGGACAAACTAATGTTCCTATGGTAGGTGCAGCAGGTGCTGCGCCACAAGCGGCTCCACAAGCACAACCACAAATAAAGGACCAAGCCTATTATGAAGCTCATCCAGAAGTTCGTAGACCTACAGATACTCCAGCGAGTTTTAAAGCACGTCAAACAATTAATCCAGAAGGTATTGAAGCCGAAGCAAAATTAATTGCCGAGTATGGTAAAGAATTGCCCAAGCAAGGTTCCAGTGCTTACAAACAAGCCCTGAACAAACGTGTAATGGAACTCAATCCTGAATACGATAGCAAGAAATTTGCACAAGCCAATGATGCTATTAAGAAGTTTACCACAGGCGCAGAAGGCAAAACAGTTCGTGCTGCCAATGTGTTTATTGACCACGCAGACAATTTACGCGGTGCAGTAGATGCGCTTAACAATGGCAACATTCCATTGTTTAATGATATTGCACAAAAGTATGCCAAGAACACAGGACAAACTGCTCCTACAGACTTTGAAAGTATGAAGCGTATTGTTGGCGATGAGCTTGTTAAAGCAATTACTGGAAGTGGTGGTGCATTAGGTGATA
>Ga0214193_1000411_pt1 | contig 10182 bp, 27 predicted proteins | sample TroBogEpilimnion_10_FD_153031 | JGI IMG/M metagenome (GOLD analysis project Ga0214193, IMG submission 153031) | Freshwater microbial communities from Trout Bog Lake, WI - 05AUG2008 epilimnion | ecosystem: Environmental > Aquatic > Freshwater > Lake > Epilimnion/Euphotic zone | place: Trout Bog...
AAAAGTTGCCGAGCAGATTCAGGAGATTGTAATTCTCAAAGCAACGATTGACGCACTAACCAAACCTAAACCTGTTGAGCCAACAACAACGGCGGTTACAGATCGCCCTAATGTTATTGGAACACAAGGAATTAAACCGACCCCATAACTCGAAAGGGCGCAACCATGTTTACCAATGTTAATGCAGCAACTATTGTTTATTCTTATTTTTTTGTATTTGCCGCGTTATTGGCAGGAATGGGAATAATTGCTAAACATGCCATTAGCAAACACACGGAAGAACTTAAAGATAAATTAACTCGTATTGAATACGCGCTATACAACGATGGCAAAACTGGGCTTATTAACAAAGTTGAAGAATTACTTGAGAATCAACAGTTGATCAAGATTGATGTTGAGGTAATGAAAGCAAAATATGAAACTGAATAAAACTTTAAGGTGGAAACTTATTTCCATTTTTAGAGTTTGGTTTGAAACTTTTCTTACTATTGAAATTGTCTTACATATTAAAGATGTTGTTAATGGTCATTTTCTTTGGCAAGTTTGTTTAGGGGCATTTGTCCCAGTAATAATTCGATGGGCTACCCCGCATGATCCATTTCCAGATGAGAGATTAAAATGACAGATGCTCATTCTCAAGCATTAACCCTTCATTTAATAACTAATGTTCCCGAACACGCTCCCCGTGAAGATGATCCGCATTACCATCTTTTTAATCAAGCTAAAGAACGAATCAAAAAACAAGGACTTTGGAAATGTATCGTCAATGACGATCTTTGCTCAGGTGGGCCAGAACTTCATCATTCAAACATTGAGTTCTCTCAGATAGGAAGCACAGATTCTTCTAAGGTTGCCGAGGCTTTTGGGCTTCACTTTGAAAACGATGAAGATTTTCAGGCGTGGATTGAATCTCCGGGCAATCTTGAGGTTTTATGCGTGGCTCATCACCGTACTCATTTTGGAATTCATGCGATTCCTGCCCCACTTTGGGATGCGCTAAGATTCAGGAAGGTTGGGTCGCTCCCTGCCGCCGAACACATTTCGGCTAACTCGAAGGAGAACAATGGCAAGCAAAGTTAATTTCCATATCAGTAAGTCAGAAGCGGCTTACGCCGAACATTATTTATACGGCGTTCTTGCTGCTGGTCTTGCGGTACATCAAGTTTCACCGCATGATTCATTCAAAGTTCTTATGACCAAAGCAGTTGTGGCTGGTCTTATTGTTCCAATTATTGCTCGTATAAATCCTAAATCACTTGTCAATCAAATTGATGCGGTGACTGGGTTATCTGCAACCGTAACCGCACCATTAGTTGATGCGGCTATTGCCGATGCAAATAAATTAGTGGCGGCTGAATCAACAAAGTAATATAGTTAATTAAGAACCCTCAGCCAAAGGAGAAGTTGGTTGGGGGTTCTTTTTTTATTGGAGGGATAAATGGCAACTGCACTTGATGTCTTAAATGTAGCTCGCAGTCAATTAGGCTTTCATGCTGGCGCACAAGATGAGAATCCTTATGGCGATTGGTATGGGATTAAAAACGCTCCTTACTGCGCGATGGGTGTATCTTGGTGTTTTGCGCAAGTTGGGCTTTCATATCTTGTAGCCGCACAAACTCCTAAAGGTTTTGCTTACAATCCTGCTGCGCTTCCTTGGTTTCAAAGACAGGGGTTAGTAGTAAATAAATATGCTGGTCAGCCCGGTGATTTGATCTTTTATGACTGGAATTCAGATGGTGTAGTAGATCATGTTGAATTACTTGAAGCGGTTAGCCCTGATGGAATTACCACCATTGGATTTAATACAGGTAATCCCAATGACTCAATCCACGAAAGCGGATGTTTTAGAGTTCATCGCCCATATTTATTTATTTCAGCCATTGTCAGACCTAAATACCCAATACCTCTTAAACCTGTTTCAAAGGGCATTACAAGCAAGAAGGCTACTGCGGTGGTTGGAGGTACGGGAACCCTTATTGCTGGCGCTACAGGGGCAATTCACGGCGGTTTACTGACTACTACGCCGACGGCTACAACCCCTGCTAAAACAGTATTTATTGCGCCCCCATTTCCCATTTCTAAAACTGCTTTTAATATCGGGCAAAAGAACGATGCCGTAATGACGGTAGAAAAGGCTTTACTCAAGGCAGGGCTTATTCCCGCTATTTATGCAACCGGAATTATGAATACTCAAACCCAAAAAGCGCTTGTCAAATATGAGGCTAAACAAGGCATTAAAGTTGTAGGGCCACTTCCTCAGATTATTTATGACGAGCTGAAAGGTTCGCTATGAAGCATCATTTTAAGTTTAAGATTTTTGATGCCAAGCAGTTAATGATTGCTATGACCGGGGCTTTTTCAACTTGGGCAGCAACGGGTTTTCAACACGATATGCCTCATATTGGCTATATACTTGTTGGATTTATTACGGGTGGGCTAGTATCTCACGATTCAATGGCTAACCCAAACATTACGCCCGATTCTCATATTCAAACTCCCTACTTAGCCAATATGCAAGGCAACGGCGTACCTGAGCCAATTGGCATCCCAACTGACCCCTATAAACCAGAAGGCGCAGATGTTACGCGTGTCATCAAGATCAATAGCGGTTTAATAAGATAGAATTTTGATTGTTAGTAAATTGCTAACGCTTGGAAAAAATTAAATACTTCGCTGGCGCGAGTGCTATCAAACCAGCAAAACACCCCCATCAATAAAAGGTGGGGGTTATTTTTTATTGTAGGATGTTCTCAACCTAAAGGGGGGCTTTATGGATTTAGTATCTGCTCTTGCTGAATTGCGAGAGAACTCAATTGGCACAAAATTTTCATGCTCTGCTAATACTATGTGGAAAACGCTTAACGATAAAGAACGACAAGCGTTAGAAACTGTATTTGCTGATTCTAAGGTCAGCACCGCATCACTTTATGAATTACTTATTGCCAATAAATATGAAGTTGGGAAAGCATCACTTTACAAACACCGCGCTAAAAAATGCAGGTGTTTTATATGAGTCTTGAAGATGACTTAGAAAAGATTCAGAAAGAATCTGATCCCGAAATTGCCGAATTGCGTAAAGCTCTTAATAACGCACAGAAACAACTATCTAAAGCCAAGATTCGCAATGATGAATTAGTTATTGCTACCCATCGTGGGGCTTATGAGGCAATGCTGGCGCTTGGCAAAATACCGCCTGTACCTGCTCCCGATAAAGATACGCGCAAAATCAAACCCGAAGTAGCCTTAATCCATTCAACGGATTGGCAAGGCGCAAAGGTAACGACTTCATACAACTCAGAGATAATGCGTAAAAGAGTTTTGCAGTTTGCCGACAAGATCGTTCATTTGACAGAACTTCAACGCGAGCATCACCCCGTTAAAGAATGTGTTGTTATGTTTGGTGGGGATATGGTCGAGGGACTTTTCAACTACCCGGCGCAACTTTGGCAAATCGATGCTTCACTTTTTGGACAATTTACTACCGTATCTAGACTATGCGTGGACTTTGTTCGAGTAATGCTTGCCAACTTTGAAAAAGTAACCGTAGTGGCTGAATGGGGTAATCATGGGCGTATTGGTGGCAAACGCGCTGAAGTACCTAAGAACGATAATGTAGATCGCATGGTTTATGAAATGTCTAGGCAGATTCTTGCAGGCGAAAAACGATTAACTTGGGAAGATTGCCCAGAAGATATTCAGGAAGTGGCTGTGGGCAATTACAGGGCTTTGTTAATGCACGGCGATGAGTTGGGGCGTTCAGGATTTGCCTCTCCTGCCGCTTGGATTGCAGGTGCTAACCGTTGGAAAGCCGGCGCTCACGATTACGATTTTCATGATATTTATTTAGGACATTATCACCGTCACGCTCAAGAACCAATTCAAAAGAATTACAACCTTTACTGGACTGGTAGCACCGAAAGTGATAATCGATACGCTAGAGATTCAATGGCTGCTAGCGGGATGCCTTCTCAAAGACTTCACTTTGTTGATCCCGTTAAAGGCAGAGTAACGGCTCAATATCAAGTATGGTTGGATTAACGCCGTGAGGCGTGGATTCTAAATTTTTTTTTAATTATTTTCGGCGCAAAGACAAAACCCCTACTTGCAAGTCAGGTAGGGGTTATTTGCTTTTAGGGGGAGTCGAATAATAGAGCTAATTATCTTCTGGGTCAAAATCGGGGTCAAAAATAGGTATTTCAATCGTTTTCATCAATTCTAGGGCTTTGCCAAAGGCAACAACGGCTCGATTTGTCAAGTCATCTAGGGCATCCGGGAAAGAATCTGTGGACTCTAGTTCTACGCTTACGGCATAGGCGGCAATGCGTATAGCAATCATTCCTCAAGAATAGCACCAAGAAACTTGCCCGAAATGCTTGATTTTTGTCCTACCCCTGCTTTAAGGTGTAACTAATGCCAACAAGGGCAGAACATGGAAGGAACGGACATGGCTGAAAAGGCAGTAAATCCAGTCGCAAAGATGCTTGAACCATTTGCGCCTAATGAAATTAATCAGATTCCTAAAGGCAATATGAAGTTGGATTATGTAGGTCACGCTGCACTTACTAAGCGACTTCTTGAAACCGACCTTGAATGGTCTTGGGAGCCTTTTGCTATTGGCGAGGATGGCTTGCCTAAGCTCGATGAAAAGGGCGGTCTATGGATTCGCCTAACAGTTTGCGGGATCACTCGTATTGGTTATGGCGATTCAGGAAACTCACGCGGAACTCAAGCAGTCAAAGAGGCTATCGGTGATGCGCTTCGTAATGCTGGTATGCGTTTTGGTGCGGCTTTAGATTTGTGGCATAAGGGAGATTTGTTTGACCTTACCGATTCTCGCGGAGATGCCAAAGAGGAACACAAGCCAACTCCAACCGTATCTCCTGAAATTCTTGCGCTCGTTAAGGAAGCAATCGAGCAAGTTGCAGGAATTGAATCTGTCGCTGAGTTGAAGATGTTCTACACCGGCGCACAAGAGGTAGGACTTCTAACAATTCCTGTTGGCAATAAAACTTTACAAAAAGTAATTGCAGACAAAAAGAAAGAATTGGAGAGTGTCAAGTGAGTATGTTTGATACAACTAAAACGCGTTCATCTAATTATTATTTAGTGCGCCATATTGTTCGAGTGTTTTTAGCACTAATTCCAATTATTGTTATTTTTGAAGTTGCTTGCGCGATGGTGAAGCCATGATTACACCTGCCAAAGTAGAAGCCCGACTTATTGAGTTGAGCAATGAAATTGACGAGTGCCATCAAGATTTAATTAAAACTGAATCTGATTATCATGTTACTAAAGCAGCGTATGAAATTGCTATGGCAAAGTCACGATTAAAAAACGCTCACTCTGATCTCAAAATGACGGTAGCAATGCGCGAAGATCAAGCCTTATTTGATAACGAGGCTTTACATTTACATATTGCCGGATTGGAAGCGCAAGTAAAGGCAGTACGCGCTAACGCTAATCGGCTTAAGACTCAAGTAGATATAACGCGATCTATTGCAGTATCGGTTCGCTCAGAGGTCAGCATCTCCTAGTGGACATAATTAAAACCGTTCAGGTTGCTTTAAAAGAAGCTGACCAACAAAGAGATCGTTCAACTCAAGTTGAATTAGGCGCAAGTTCGGTTGGGGGTTGCCGTACTCAAGCGTGGCATATTCTCAACCAAACGCCTAAAACCAATACGAATACAGAATCTCTTGCTGCCATTATTGGTACGGCGGTTCACGCCTCACTTTATGAGGCACTTAAAGCGCATGACATTTTCGGCGAGGATTTTATCCTTGAAGAAGGTTTTAGTGATGATTACTTTAAGGGTCATTGCGATTTTTATTCACGCAAAGCACAAACGGTATATGACTTCAAGACCGTCACTCTTTCTAAAATGGCTAAGGGTGGACTTCCAACGAAACAACAAAAAATGCAAGTTAATATCTACGCAAGTTTAATTGCTCAGCACTACCCGGTTAAAAGGGTTGGTTTGGTTTTTATTCCGCGTGATGGAAAAATGAACGACATAGTTGCTTGGGAAGATGATTACAACCCCAAGTTAGTTACAGAAGCCCGTGAATGGGTTGCACAAGTTAAAGCGATGGAAACCCCACCACCGCCCGAACGAAGCGCGGCTTTCTTTTGCCGTGACTATTGTCAATTCTACGATCAGACAGGGGAAATTGGATGTCAAGGAAAATAGCTCTTAAAGATGCAATTACTAAATATGGAGTATCAGAGCGTTCAATTCATAGGCGCGTAGTTCAATTTAATGTTGCTAAATATATTAGCGTGACGGGGGATATTATGTATAACGATGATGAATTATCTCGCGCATTTAAGCCTAAAATTAAAATAGACGATTTTGAAATTAAGATTGCTTACAATGATGTTGATTGGGAAAGGGCAAACTGCCGGGGAATCGGTACTGATCTTTTTTATTTAGAAGAAGATTTACTTAGACACAAGGGCTTAGAATTTTCACAAGTTCGGGGAGTTTGTTTTGTTTGCCCTATCCGCGAGCAATGCCTTCAATGGGCTTACGCTACAAAAGAAGAATTTGGAATGTTTGGCGGAGTATCGGCAGTTGAACGAAAATATATTGCTAAAGAAGATTTTTTTAACCCATTCCTCAGCGCGTTACGCCGTGATTTAGAAAATTGGGGCATATCCTTAAAGGAATTGGCTGCATCATCTAAAGCTAGGAGAGTGGCGTGACAATTTTTAAAGATGCAATTAAAGCATTTGAATTTGAACATGAATTTAGATGCTCAATAAATAAAAAGAAATGCAAACACTTAGATTTAATTGAGCAAACTTACGATCAAGAAATTATTTTTAATCACAGTTTATTGGTCAAAGATAGGATCATAGAACATAGCGTTAATCAACTTGAAAAGACTCGACAAGATTGGCTAGATGTTCAAAATTTACCCAATAATTCTTTTGCTAAATGGGTTGATAGTGTATTTGATGTAGCCATTAAAGCCGTGAAGGAGATTGAATGAAGGCGGTCAGTCTATTTGCTGGTGTTGGTGGCTTTGATTTAGCACTTACTCAAAACGGCGCAGAGGTAGTTCCAGTAGTAAGTTGGTTAGCCAAACGATTGATGGGGGTAGCAAATGACATGGATTAAGCTAGATGACGGATTTCCACAAAACCCTAAAATTGTGGGATTGAGCGACAGGGCTTTTAGAGATTACATTTCAGGATTGTGTTATTCCGGGATGTACCTAACTGACGGATTTATTCCAAAAGCAATAATTTCTAAGGTAAAAGGCACAAAAGAATTGATAAATTCTGGACTTTGGGAGCAACTTTCTGACGGAATTTTGATAATAAATTACACCGAATATCAGAGCCAAAAGTCCGAAGTTGAGCGTAAAAAGGAACTTAATCGTGATCGTGTAATGCGTTACAGGGAAAAAAGTAATGCGTTGGTAATGCATCCAGAGAACAGAGAACAGAGAACAGAGATAAATACTGCAACGCCTAACGGCGTTCAGGGATTAGTTGCTTTGTATTTTGACAATTTCAAAGGCGAGATCAAGCCATCGGGGGCGCAAATTGCCGGACACATTCAGCTTCTTTTGAAGCAAGTCAGCATTGAACGCCTAACCGAACTTGTTCCACTTGTTGCCCTTGAAGGCAAGCCATTAACGGTGAATACGGTGGCTTACTACACAAACCGCGAAAAGCCAGCCACGCCTACCCCCACACCACCCCGTTATTCGGCTTCAGATGCCCCTGTGGGCGTTCCAATCCCTGCCGAGGTCAAATCCCTACGAGATCGCCTTAAATACGGCTCAGAAGCGATTCTATGACTTGCGCTCGTAAGTAATTTATGTCATTCTTATCCTGTAAGAGTTACACCTACACGATCAGGGGGTCGTATGAAAACTCTGCACATCTGTAAAGCTCGGCAACTTCAAGTTGGCGATGTCCTAGTTCGCGGTGAAAATCGTTGGGATATTATTCAAATCGAAGAAGAGCAATATGGGCTAGAAATTCGTATGAGAAATTATCTTAACGAGGGCAAAGTTAAATTTATGCTCCCAGATGAGATCGTCACTATCGAATTGTGATTTCATTCGGAGTGGAAGGCACTCCAATCCAGCAAGGAAGCATGAAGTTTATCCGACCCGGCGTAATGATTCATTCTCGCGCAGTTGAGTTAGCCACATGGCGAGCTGACATTGCTTTAGCCGCCAAAGTTGCAGGATGCAAGCCCATTGATAGCCCTATTATTATCACTATGAGATTTCGCGTTAAAAAACCCAAAACCGTAAAACGCGACTACCCAACCGTTGCGCCCGATTTGGACAAATATATTCGGGCCGTAAACGATGGACTCACCGGGGTTGCTTTCAACGATGACTCACAAGTAATACACATAACTGCATCAAAAGTCTATTCGGACAATCCGGGCGTAGATATCGAAGTTTCAGACGAGTTTGACTGCCTATAAATCGAACATTTGTTCGATAAAAAATAAATTAAAAATCTTTGAAATAACCTTGCAATCTGTAAGGGATGGGCGTAAGTTTTGTCTTGTCGGGGAACGAACGGAGAACCGATAAGGAGCTACAAATGTTCTGCACACTATGTAACAACGAAGTTGAAGTTTTGGCTCACACCAACAACCGCGAAATCTGCTTGATTTGCGTAGCAGATATTTCTAAGTACGCGATGAACTACGGCAAGTCTTTTGATTCAGTTCTTGCTCGCCGATTTGAAAAGGTGGGTGCATAAATGGTTACTATCACAATGACAATCACCGCCGAAGATTTTGACAAACTCACTACTTCATCAATGCGTTGGGGTAAGGATTGGCTTATTCATCAAAGACGATTTGAGCCAACAATTATTAACTTCTCGTATCATTTTGCTTATTGGATTGATACTTATTTAGAAGCCTTGTTTTGCCAACATTACATTTCAGGACTTGGATACGAATCTGAAACTCATTGGGATACTGCAATGGCTCAATGGATAATTCTTACTAACTACGAATCGGGGGATTGGAAATGATTCTTGCTCACGCAGGTTGGGGTATTGAAGTTGACCGCAACGAAATGCAGATTAAATGGGAAGATTCTTTTATTGGTAATAAACGAGTTTGCCAAGGTTGCGAGTTAATTTTAGACCCTGCCGAAATGTTAGATATTACTGAAGATGGGTTTATTTTCAAAGTTTGTAAGGAGTGCAAATGAAAATAGCTTGCAAGGAAAATCATTGGAGAATTAAAGGAACACAGTTAATTCTTGATACCCCGGAAGGGCAAGAAGCAATTAAGAAAATGACGATTGCTATTCAGGCTCGCGTTCGCTTAGATATTTATGAGGAAATTTGCGCTCTTGATCTGACAACGCGGCGCAAGCAGATTGTAAAGAATGGGTTAGAAGTTTCGCTACTTCAAGTTCAAGATTTATGCGCTCAAATTGCGTTAGGTGAACAGAAGTGAATAAGCAAAGCATTGCTCGCGCCAAAGCTGAGTTAGAAAAAAACAAACGCTTAATTGAAAGCACTCGTACTGGTACGCCAAGCGGTAAATCTAAAGACTATAAAGTTGGCAAATCGCCTTCAAGTTTTAAGGAAACCAAATGAGAGCGACTTCAGTAGCAGCTTACGAGAAAGCTCGACCTAAGTTTGGGTCTAACCGCGCTAGGGTTTACCAACAAATTCTTGATAAACAAGAATACGGTGCAACAGATCAAGAATTACAACAAGCCCTTAATTTATCCGGAGATACTTTACGACCTGCTCGGCTTTCACTCCTTAAAGAAAATCTAATTTATGACTCAGGCAAGACTCGACAGAACGCTAATGGAAATGAGTGCATTGTTTGGGTTGTTTCTAAAATTGAGCAGATTGGATTATTCTAAATGCCCAATTACGATTTCAGATGTAAAAAATGTAAAGCCTTTATTACCCGGCATCAAGGATTTTATGATGATTCAATTCCCGATTGCCCAACTTGTAAAACACCTATGAACAAAATTATTTACGCGACACCTGCCGTATTTCGCGGTGGGGGATGGGGAGGTCAATAATGTATAAAGAAAAAGAAATAATACCCAAAGTGTTTATTCATTGGGGATTACTTACTAGAGCATTTCATTTTGGTATTCAATTTGATCGTTATGGTTGGGATATTAACCTTGCGTTCTTTTATGTAGGGATGACATGGTGATA
>Ga0214193_1000415_pt1 | contig 10049 bp, 10 predicted proteins | sample TroBogEpilimnion_10_FD_153031 | JGI IMG/M metagenome (GOLD analysis project Ga0214193, IMG submission 153031) | Freshwater microbial communities from Trout Bog Lake, WI - 05AUG2008 epilimnion | ecosystem: Environmental > Aquatic > Freshwater > Lake > Epilimnion/Euphotic zone | place: Trout Bog...
CTTAGTCCAAAAGGCGGTTGGGCAAGGTGGCAGATTAGCCCCATTAGCAATACCTCATACCTTTGGCGGTATGAATCCTTCGATCTTTATAGATCGTGATGGTGACATTCTTGTAAATGTTCGATGCGTGAATTATATTCTTTATCACTCAGAGAACAATCAGCAATTCCCCTCTCGTTGGGGGCCACTTGCTTATTTGCATCCTGAAAAAGATCAGCGATTAGTTACAGAAAATTACTTAGTACGGCTTAATAGCAATCTTAAAATTACTGATTGCGTTAAAGTTGAAATGCTTAAACTTCATGAACCTATTTGGGAGTTTGTAGGGTTAGAAGATGCTCGCCTTGTTTATTGGGATGATTATTACCTCATAGGCGTTCGGCGTGATACTACAACTAACGGCGTAGGCCGCATGGAGTTAAGCAAAATCGAGTTAGATAAAGAAAACTGGATTGCTAAGGAAGTTGATCGCAAGCGAATCCCTGCGCCAGCGCCGGATAACTCGTACTGCGAGAAGAACTGGATGCCGATTCTTGATCGCCCTTATCACTTTGTTAAATGGAATAGCCCTGTTGAAATTGTTGAATTTGACGGAACACAGACCAATCAAATCAGCGTTCGACAAGGAGTTCAACCGCCTAAAGATCAGCGCGGTGGCTCTCAGCTCATTAGATGGGGCAATTGCTACATTGCGATAACCCATGAAGTTGATCTATTTAAGAATTACCTCAATCAAAAAGATGGCATATACCGCCATAGACTTTGTGTTTATGATGATCAGTTAAACCTTGTCGGGCTATCCAAAGAGTTTTCATTCTTAGATTTTAGAATTGAGTTTTGTGTAGGAATTGCCGAATACAAAGGCGATCTGCTTGTAAGTTTTGCTGTAGCAGATAACGCTGCATTTGTGTTATGTACGCCACGCGTTATTATTGAGGACTTAATAGCGGAGGCGCTTGATGCTTGATGAATTTATTTATGCTTTATCTAAAGACCCATTTGACCCCCAATTAAATTTTAATGTTGCGGTTCAATATGAAAAAGCAGATCAGATAGCGAGCGCAGTAGGGTTTTATTTAAGAACGGCTGAATACGGCAAGGACACGCATCCAACCCTTGTTTACGCATCACTTCTAAAACTTGCCAAATGTTTTAACGATCAAAACGACAGATTACACACAGTTTCTAATTGCATCCTTCAGGCTATTGCTTATTTGCCTTATCGCCCTGAAGCGTATTTTTGGATGTCACGCTTTCACGAACGGCAAGGTAATTGGCAAGAGTGTTATACATTTGCCAAGATCGGATTGCATCAACAACCGCTTAACGATTTGCCCGTTGATTGCGAGTTTAATAGTTATTGCCTTAACTTTGAAAAAGCCGTTTCTGGTTGGTGGATAGGTCGCGCTGAAGAATCTAGATTGTTATTTCAACAATTGCTTCAACTTGATCTTACGCCTGAATATAGGCAATCAATAGAGCGCAACCTTGCTACTATTTGATATAGGAGCTAACCGGGGAGATGCTACGGTTGTTGGAGTTGCGCTTGGTTATAGTGTAGTAGCCGTAGAACCTTCACGGGTTTATGCGGAGTTAGTCAAAAATTTTATTTACAATCCAAAAGTTACACCGCTTAAATACGCCGTATCCGATAAAGATTACCAGCGCGTTGAGTTTTATGAAGCGCAAGAAGATGGGTTAAGCACCTTAAACAAGGATTGGCTTACTTCTCCAAACATGCCTTACAATGGCAAACCTTTTAGAATTATTCACGCTACAACAATCACGGTAGATACCCTTGCCAAGATATACGGCGAACCTGATCTCATCAAGATAGATGTTGAAGGCGCTGAATGGTCAGTATTTAATGGCATGACTCGCAAGATGGGCATGATTGCTTTTGAGTGGACTCAGGCAACAATAGACGAACACCAAAAGCAATTAGATTATTTGCGCAATCTTGGATATACCGAGGTTGCACCGCAATTTATTGAACCGCACTTAGATCAACCTACTGACTGGTATCCAATAGATCAAGATTTATGGGCTTGGCGAGACAAGAACGCTAATGCTTGGGAATCAGATGGCTGGAAAAGAAACAAACTTAGACCGACAGCCGATGTCGGAATGATTTGGGTTAAATGACAAAGGAGAACGAATGGGCTTATTAGATCGCCTTGCCGCTAAAGTAGCGGAACAGATTACTAAAGCGCCAGCGCCTACTGCTACTCCCATGAATGTCAATGCTCTTACCAGCACCGATACTCAACACTATAACGCTGATCCAATGTATCGTGATCCGATTCTTGGCAATAACCCATTTCCTGCCGCAATTCCACTATTTCCTAATGCGATTAACCCACTTGGGGCTAATAACCGGGCTGATCCGCGCCGTTATGAATTCCTTGTTGCTCAAAACATTAACCTCTTTGAAAATCGCCTTGTACCGTTCAAAACTTTGCGAGTAGCAGCAGATCAAATTGACATATTGCGCCGTTGTGTTGAAGTTCGTAAGGCTAAACTTGTTGGGCTTGATTGGGATATTGTTCTTTCAGATTCAGCTAGTGAAAGAATTATTGCCGAGTCTGGCGGTAATCACCTTCGTGCTATGGCAGATGCCCGTGAAAAGTTTGCTCCTGAGATTGCTCGCCTTCGCGCATTTTGGGAAACTCCTGATCCTCATAATGGTTTAACTTTTGCCGATTGGCTAGGAATGGCAATCGAAGAAATAGATGTTCTCGATGCGCTCGCTATTTGGCCTCAAATGAAGGCTAATGGCGAAATTCGTGGTTTGCAGATTCTTGATGGTTCAACTATCAAGCCTCTTTTAGATGATCGCGGTATGCGCCCTGATCCTTCAGTTGGCCCTGCTTATCAACAGATTCTTTTTGGATTCCCACGCTCTGAATTTCATGCAACCGTAGATGATGAAGCAGCCGATGGAGAATTTAGTAGCGATGAACTTGCCTACTTAGTTCGCAATCGTAGGGCTAACTCAATTTGGGGATACTCACCGGTTGAACGCGCTTTACCTATGGCAGATATTTATCTTCGCCGCCAACAATGGATTAAGGCTGAATTTACCGATGGAGTAATGCCTAAATCTTGGATGGAATTGCCAGAGTCGGCAACAATGACTCCCGATCAAATTCGCGCCTATGAAGCTATTTACAACGATGATCTATCAGGACAGACTGAGCAAAGAAATCGTATGCGCCTTCTTGTTCCGGGTGGACAACTTAAATTTGAAGAAGGCTATAGTGAGAAATTTTCAGATCGTTTAGATGATTACCTCATTACTTCAATTACCGGACATTTTGGCGTTCTTCCTACCGAACTTGGATATTCTTCTAAGGCAGGACTAGGCGGTTCAGGACATCAACAAGGCGAGAAAGAAGCCGCAGAAGCAATTGGAATTATTCCTACGGCTAAATGGCTTTCACAACAACTTTCAGCCCTTTCTTATCGTTGGTTAGGTATGCCACGCGAACTAGAATTTCGTTTAGCGCCTAGCGATCAAACAGATAATGAAGAAAAAGCAAAGCGTGACGATCTTAGAATTCGTAACGGTGGAAATAGTTTAAATGAAGATCGCGCCTCTCGCGGTATGCCACTTCTTGATACACCTGAAGCCGATATGCCTATTTTTGTAGCCGGACAATCTGTTTATCTATTTGGCCCAGATGGAATGGTTGCCGCTGGAACTAATCTTGATGAAAACGGCAATGAAATAGAAGAACCTGTTGAAACTCCTGCCGAAACTCCTGCTACTCCTGCCCAACAAGAAGTTGCTAAATTTGTTCGTTGGATTAACAGAGTTACACCTGATCGTTCTTTTAACTTTGAGCATTTAGAAAAATCTTATGCCGAGGTTCTTAATAAGTTCATTGATGCCAAAGATATTGACGGCGCTCGCTGGTACGCCGAACGCTATTTGGGGTTGTAATGGAATGGCATGGCACGACTATCCGCCTTGCTGCAAAACACGCTGACCAAATTCAAAAAGGATTCAAAAGGGCGTTTAACGCAGATGACATTGTTGCTACTTTTTTTGCGGCTCATTTAGGGCAGACAGAAGTAACAACTCAGCAATCCCGTGATTGGGCTAACACCCATATAACACCCGATAAAACGGCCTTAATTGCCTCTCTAAAGCCTTTATATGCCGATGGATGGGTATTAGGTCAGGCAGTAGCGCAAACCCTTCTCATTGGACAAATTGACAAATCAATTACTATCAGCCCAACAATTGCGCCAGTTACAGATTGGGCAACTTGGAAGCCCGGTAATGAATCCGCTTCCGCTTTAATTAAACCTTCGGGTGGATTACAAAGTTTACTAGATCGCAGAGGTTTAGTAATTGATGGCGTAAGCAATACAAAACTTGATCGCATTGGAACTGTTTTAAGCAAAGCCCTTGAATCAGGTATTACGCCTAAAGAAGTTTCAATTATGGTAGATCAAGTTATTAACGATCCTCAACAAGCTCTTATTATTGCTCAAACCGAAATGAGCCGAGCCGTATCTGTTGCCTCTCGAAACCTTTATCAAGATTCAGGGGTTACTCAAGTTGAATGGTTAGTCGCAGAGGGTTGCGATGATTGTAAAGAAAACGCCGATGCTTCCCCTATCGGCATTGATGAAACTTTCCCAACAGGGGATACCGAGCCACCTGCTCACCCAAATTGTATGTGCGATCTTGCACCTTATATAGATACATCAAACCTCTAGGAGAAAAACAATGGCACTAATCCAAGCCAATAACACAGTAGGCACAACTGCTCAAATTGTCTTTACTGTTCCAGCAGGAAACCGTCAGAATGTTCCCGTTTATATTGACAATCTTGATACCGCCGCTATTTGGATTGGTGATGCTGGTATTACCGCAACAGGAGCAACTCAGGGAATCAAACTTGCCGCAAATGCAAGCCGTCAGCTTTGGTGCAATGGTGGAGATCAAATTTACGCCATATCTGTTGCTGGTACTGGCGCAGGACTTGTTGTAGTAACCGCATCGGTTTAAGGAGATACACATGGAAAAAGACTTTACTACCGCTTATGCCACTATTCTCAAATATGACGAGAATGAAGATGGAACGCTTATGGTCTATGGCAACGCTACAGATGACTCACTAGACCTTGATCAGCAAATTTGCGATCCTGCTTGGCTTGAAAAGGCTATGCCAGATTGGTTTACATCCGGTGGAAATGTTCGTGAAATGCACGGCCCTAACGCAGCAGGAGTAGCAAAAGAATATGAAAATAAGAACGGCAAGCATATTATTGGTGTTCATGTTGTTGACCCATTGGCAGTTAAAAAAGTTCAGACTCAAGTTTATCGCGGATTCTCAGTAGGCATCAAAGCGCCTCGCGTAGTACGCGACACCAAAGCCGTTAATGGTCGAATCATTGACGGTTCAATTATCGAAGTTTCTCTAGTAGATCGCCCTGCCAATCCCAACGCTAAGTTGATTTTGGCTAAATCGGTTGATGGAGAAAGCACTCTTGTTCGGGTTGAGGAAATGCACGAATTCAAAGCTCCCTTGCCTAGCGAAGTGTTTAAGAATATCAAGACCGAGAAAGGGTCAAAGATGGAAACAATTAAGCAAATCACGGAATTGGCTAAGTCTTTGACAAGCGACACCGTGAAATTTGATCAAGATTCATTTGATGCGGCTCGCCGCGCTATTGCTCAACTTATTATTGTTGAGGCTGGCGAGATGGCTGCTTCAAGTGATGAAACCTATTCGCTTAACCAACTTATTGAGGTTGCTAATCACCTTATGGCTTGGTATCAAGGCGAAGTTCAAGAAGGAGAAGCAGCACCTATGTCAGATATTGAACTTTCTGCCGAGGCAGAAATTGTAAAAGAACCAAACTCAACTGCTGGTTGCGATTGCGTTGGTTGCAAGTCCTGTAAGGGTTGCGACTCAAAAATGTGTGCTGGTCATACAGACACTATGAAAGAAAAATCTGCCGTTGGTCATAAGTGCCTAGAATGTGGATGCGATACATTTGACAATTCTCATGGTCGCACCGATGTAACTACCGCCGAAATGATTGATCTTGGCACAGAAAAGTCTGTCGAAGCAGATTCAACTGTTGATGCTACTGCCTTAATTGCAGAAGCAATTGCAGAACAAACACCAGAAGTTTCTGAGGCTGAAACCTCAGAAGATGAGGGTCTAAAAACTCTTGTCGCAGAAGCCGTTAAGAGTGCTATGGATAAGTTTGAAGCAGAGAAAGCTACTTTAGTTGCTGATTTAGATTCAGCGGTTGAAAAGGCTTTAAGTCTTGAAACTGAACTAGCAACGGCGTTGGAAAAAACAGTTGCAGGTGGGCCAAAGCGCACCGCAACAAAATTATCAATGGAAACTCAGAACGCGCATATTGTTAAGGCTTTGACTCTCAAAGCTAAAGCAGATGCTTCGACTGATCCAATTCTTGCTAAGGGTTATCTTGAATTAGCAGCAGACGAAATGAACGCTGCCGGATTCTCTGGCAAAACACTCTAAACGAAAAGGAAATAAAATAAATGGCAACAGCCCAAGAAATGTTTGGCGATTCTTCGCCAAAAGACTTGGCAGTAAAGTCAGAGGCTTTTGATACCGCCCTAAAGAGCGCAACATCAAACCCTAATACTGACCCAATGTTCAAGCAAAAAGTTGATGCAGGACTTCCACAGGCTTTCTCAAAGGCTACTGGCGCATCAGAACAGATTGCAGCATTGCTTTCTAACAAGTCACTATCTGCCGATGCAGTTGCATCTTTGAACAACGCTCTCGCTGCTCAGACCGCAGATATTGGTAAGGACATCAGCCTTACTACACCACTTAGCTCATCTTTTGCCGCCTATGACCTAGAGGCTCCTGCTAAGTATCTCGTTCCAGTTCCAACTCCATTGCGTAACAAACTTCCACGCTCTAAGGGTGTCGGTACTGCACACAGAATCAAGAAAATTACAGGGTTCTCTAACGCCATTACCGGCACAGCGAACATCCATCCCGGTATTACAGAAACCACACAGAACAACTTTGCTGTAACTGGTTCTGCTCAACCTCTATACCTCAATCGCGGCCCTAAGATTTCTTATACCGCTTCAGATGCGATCTTCGCTTACAGTTCTTTCGGATTGTCTGATGATGTAACATTTGATGCTCAGTATTCTGGTCTTGGATACCAAGATTTGATTGCTACATCTGCTCGCACACTTCTTTACTCATCTATGCTTGCTGAAGAGCGTATGCTTTTGATGGGTCGCGGAACTACTGCAAACGGATTCTCTGGCGCTCTTACTGCTCCAACAATTACCGCAACTGCTCGTACCGCTGCCACAGGTGAGACACCTATCTCACTAGGCACAAAGGTATGGGTCAAGGCAACTTCCGATGCTGGTTCATTCGGTGACTCTGTTGTTTCATCTGTTGCTTCTGCAACCCCAGATGGATCAACTCAGGTTATTGATGTGGTTGTTTCTACTCCAATCTCAGGCGCAATTGGATACAAAGTATTCTCTGGCGTTGGTGCTTCTGAACCTGCTGATACTGCAAAGTATTACCAAGGCCGTTCTGCAACAACAAAGTTTACCCTTCAGGGTGTTCTTGCGGTTGCTGGCGATGTTGCTTCTAACCACGCTGCTGATACATCTGCCTACACCGCAGGTTATGACGGAATCTTGAGCTATGTTCTTGGTTCACAGTCAGGTTACAACAACAACATTAACGCATCATTCTCGACAAGCAATCCGGGCGTAGAATTCCAGACTGCTTTTGCATCTATGTATGCAAACAACCTTGCTAACCCTGATGAGATTTTCTTAAACGGTGCTGATCGTAAGCAACTTTCAGATTCCATCAAAAATGGCTCAACTGCTAACTATCGTCTAAACCTTGCTCAAAATGATGTCGGGGATTATGTCGGCGGTGCAGTTATTGGTGCGCTTCACAACGAAGTCACAGGAAAACTTGTTGATTTAACAGTTCACCCTTACCTTCCACAGGGCGTTGCACCAATCTTGTCGTATGTCCTTCCATTTGAAAACTCAGAAGTTTCAAACCTTTGGGCTGCCGTCAATGTGCAGGATTACACATACCTCAACTGGCCTAAGATTCAGTTACAGAACGAAGCATCAACTTACTGGCGTGGAACATTCGTGTCCTACGGCCCATCATGGTCTGGCGCGGTTTCTGGTATCAAGGCTGCTTAGTTTCATCACGATTGAGAGCGCATCGCAAGGTGCGCTCTCTCTCATTAGAGAGGGCGAATAATGACAAAAATGATTCCACCAAAGGGTATGACAAGTATTTCAGTTGATACTCGATACGGCAAAAAAAGTAAGTTTGTTGGCAAAGATGGTTTACTTGAAATTAAAGACCCTAAACTTGTTAAAAAACTTAAAGATGAAGGCTTGGGAGTTGCTAGCGCAAGTGGAATTATTCAACACATTTCAACAGTTGGCTTCACCTGTCATAAGTGCGGCTTCGGTTCATTCTTTAAAAAATGCTCAAAGTGCGGAGAGATAAATGGCTAATGCCTTTTCAAATACAACCCATCAGTTCTCAACTCCTTATCTAACTCTTGCCGAGTATAAAAATGCGCCTACTGCAATTGATTTTGATAATCTTGTGTGGAATTCGCAAGACCCAGATGTTCAGGATGCGGAGTTAAGCAATGTCATTGCTAGAGCAAGCTCATGGATTGATACCTATTGCAACCAAGTTCTTGCAGCAACCACCGAGACAGAAAATATGCGAACAAGAATTACCCAAGATGGAACACTTAGAATCCATCCAAGATACAACCCCATTATTGCTCTTACTGCGCTTAGTTACGGCAATCCATCAGCGCAAATGAACGCAATCACCGATCCATCTGTTGCATGGATTGAAGATTATCAAATTATTATTCCTGCCGGAAATCTTGGTTTTAACTATTCAACACAAGGCCCACTTCAATTTGGATTACCTGCTATGCCTCGTTCGGAGATGTTTGTTAATCTTCAATATGTTGCAGGTTACGCTAATGCCTTGATTGCTACCGCTACCGCTAGTGCTTCAAGTCTTACGGTTCAAGATGCTACGGGAATTACCGCAGGGCTTACGCTAAAGATTTATGACGGTTTTAGTTCAGAATTTGTTACAGTTGCCAGCACTTATACTTTTGCCTCAACAACAATCCCACTTGTTGCGCCTCTTGCTTATACTCATGCTTCGGGTGTATCTATTTCAGCATTACCGCCAGCCATTAAAGAAGCAGCGATATTAGTAACGACTTCCATGCTTAAAGTTCGTGGTGATAATTCAATGGTGATGAGCATATCTAGCAAGCCTTCTGAAATTTCAGGTTCTCAAGGAATTGGTTCAGAACTTAAAATGGCTCAAGACTTACTTATTCCTTATCGCAGAGTACGCTAATGCTGACAGGTCGCGCCGCCGTTCGATCCACGCTTGCAAATTTTATCAAAGCGCCAAATGTTGATGGGATCAATCAAGTATTTACTTCATTCCCAAAGCGTATTGATTTTCAAACTAATGCGCTGCCTTCTCAACTTTCGCGTACTGCCGCAGTTATTTTTGTTGAATCCGAAAAGGAAAATCGCCTAGCAATAGGTGGAGCTACAAACGGAATAAAGCGCGTTGAATACTCAATTGTTATTCAACTATTTCATCATTCTTCAGAGCGTAAGCCCGAAGATGCTATGGATGATTTTGACACAACAATTGACAACCTCAAAGAGAAGTTGCGCTCAGATCACACATTTGGCGACCCATCTAGCAACTTAGTCTGGCAAGGCGCTGAGCCTGCCATTGATGTTTCTTACGGCGAGCCTGTATCAAACGACGGCACATCCACCGAAACTTGGGCATCGCTTCGTTTTACCGTTACCCAAATGATTCAAGCATAGGAGCATCATGGCAAAACATAAATACACAGGGGAGTATGAAGTTACTTTCCCCTCAATCGCAACCGCAGTAAAGCCGGGCGATGTATTTGAAGCACCCGCAGATTTCAAGGCACACAATGTCACACCAGTTAAAACCACCAAGCCA
>Ga0214193_1000418_pt1 | contig 9980 bp, 18 predicted proteins | sample TroBogEpilimnion_10_FD_153031 | JGI IMG/M metagenome (GOLD analysis project Ga0214193, IMG submission 153031) | Freshwater microbial communities from Trout Bog Lake, WI - 05AUG2008 epilimnion | ecosystem: Environmental > Aquatic > Freshwater > Lake > Epilimnion/Euphotic zone | place: Trout Bog...
TAGCGATTGGATTGGCGGCGGCGCTGGTGGTGGTGATAATGGGAGTTATCAAACTTCTGGCACTGGCGGTAGTGGTATTATCATAGTCCGTTACCTAGCATAAGGAGCATTATGACTAAATCAAATGTAACCCCAATCAAGGATACACCTATGAGTAAAGTCTTTACCTTTCAGGTAAATATGATTATTCAAATTCTTGCCGAAGATGAAGATATGGCAAAGGGTAAACTAGACAGAGATGGTGGCTATATCACTAAGCGTGATTTAGAACTTCTCAATGTGGCAGTACTTCACAACGAACCAAAGGAAAAGTAAATGGCTCATTTTGCCGAAATAGATTCTAACAATATCGTCACTCGCGTACTTGTCGTTGATGATGCTAACGCAGCAGATGGACAAAACTTCCTTGCCAATACTCTTGGCCTTGGTGGTACTTGGGTACAAACCTCATACAACACATCAGGTGGCGTACACGCTAACGGCGGTACTCCGCTTAATAAAAACTACGCTGGCATTGGTTACTCTTGGGATGGCACAGGATTTGCTGCCCCACAACCTTTTCCATCTTGGACATTGGATAAGGAAACTTATCTATGGACTGCTCCTGTGGCTATGCCTACCGATGGTAAGCCTTACACTTGGAACGAAGATAGCAAGTCTTGGGATGAAGTAGTCCTTCCAACTGCGTAAGTAAAAGCATTACCCAGCCCCCGCAAGGGGGCTTTTTTATTGGACTTAAACCTGATGCAATAAATTGCATCTAGCGTTCAACAAGTTGAACTATAAGGAGTATAGGTGGCACTAACCAACATTGATGGTTTTGGACATATAGCTGAACGCCCCGTTGATCCAATTGGTCAACCAAGCGTAGCTGGTAATACCTTTACCAATACTTCTAATACCTATGACTGTGCTATCGCAGGTCTACCATTCTTCTTTGCCGTCAACGATAAGTATCCATCAAAGCGGGAAACTGCACAGTATCGTAAGCAGCAGATTGATCAGCAAAAAGAGCCTGGCGAACAAACATTAACAGGATGGTGGCTACGCTCACAGTCTAGCTTCCACTACGGTTCTGGTATTCGCTACGAAGAGCCAGTTGAGGGCGAGACTGTTAACCTTCGCTTCAATAAGTCTGCTGGTATTGATCCATTCAACATTGGTCGCGTAGATCTTCTACCAGATGTAGATCAACTCTACTCAACCAGCGGCACAAACATTATGTTTGAAGGCGGCAACGACGGCACAAATGATTTTGCCCTTGTAGCCGATGGGTCTGCTGTTAAAAAAGTTATTCAAGGATCGGCTCCAACTACTGTTACATGGGGTGGTTCTGGTGCAATTCTAGATATTACCCATGATGGAACGTATTACTATGTGGCTAATGCCACTGGTATTTATAAAGGTCCTTTGGATCTATCTACCAGCGGCACATCAGTCTTTACCCACCCTACTTCATACACTGGCACTGTTACTAAAGTTAAAATGAACTGGGTTAAGCAGCGCCTTATTGCCGCTGTTAACAATTACCTTTTTGAAGTTACCCCTATTACCAGCTTTACTGTCACTCAAACCACTCTTGGTCAATACTCACACGGGTCATTAAACTACACAGGCAACGTGGCAGTCATTAACACTCAAGGCAACCACAACTTTAGCATTGGCTCATTGGTAACTGTTTCATCTGTTGGCTCTCCTTACAACGGCACATGGCAGGTCATTGACGTACCAGCCCCATACCAAGTGGCTCTTAATATTCAGAACGCTGACGTGGCTCCTAACACTTCAGCCAGCGGATCTATTGTTCTAGCGTCTAACAACACAACGCCTATCTACAATCATCCAAACCCAGCATGGATATGGACTGGTATTTGTGAAGGCCCAAATGCTATCTATGTTTCAGGTTATGTTGGAGATGTATCTAGTGTGTATCGCCTTTCCCTCGATACAACAGGTGCAGTTCCACTTCTTAACAAGGCTTTGACCGCAGCCGATATGCCACGTGGCGAGATTATTCTCAGCCTTGGTTCATATGTAGGCAAGTACATGGTCTTTGGAACTAACCGTGGTGTGCGCGTAGGACAGATCGACACGTCAGGCTTTATCTCTTCTGGCTATATTACCTATGGTCCAATGACTGTTATTACTGCTGGTTACGATCCAGCCACAGGCACTTACCGTACTCCATCTGGGCAAGATGGTTGGGTCAACTATATAACATTTAATGACCGTTATGCTTATTGCACCGTCACAAACTATATTGATAATGGTGATGGCACATACTCATCTGGTCTAGTTAAACTAGATCTGGGTAAGGAAGTTGCTACCAATCAAGTATCTTGGGCTACCAACCTTCGTGCCCCAGCAGGTATTACTGCTCAGACACAGGATGCTGCGGTTTATGGCAAGTCTAATCGCCTTATGTTCTCTGTTCAAGGTTATGGCATTTACATTGCAACAGACCCAACTAACTCTAACTCAAGCGGCAAGTTGTGCTCATCTGGTTATATTCAAACAGGTCAGATCCGTTACCTTACCCTTGAAGACAAGCACTTTAAGTACGTCAAGGCTCGTCTTACAAACCCAATCAATGGAAGCGTTGTAGTTCAATCCGTTGATCCAACAGGTAGCGTCAACAGCCTTGTAACTATTACCAAAGACTTTGACATTAACCAAGATATTTCTACTGGTATTCCTAGCCCTCTTGAGTCTATTGGCTTTAGATTTACTATCTACCCAACCAGCGATCAACTATCAGCAACCACTTTCAATGGCTATCAACTCAAGTCGTTGCCAGCTGTTGCCCGTGAGCGTGAGATTGGCATACCAGTCCTCATGTTTGACTTTGACATGGACCGTTACAACATGGTCATTGGCTATGAAGGTCGTGCTAAAGATACTCTCTTTGCACTTGAGACTGTCGAATCAAACGGCGACGTTGTAGTACTTCAAGATTTTACCACTGGTGAGCAGGTTCAAGGCGTAATTGAATCTCTCTCATTTGTTCGTATGTCCCCACCAGATAAACGCTTCTCAGGTTTTGGCGGCGTTTGTATGGTTCAGTTCCGTACCGTCAACGCATAAAGGGTAGCAATGACCAGCACAGATATAACAACCATCGCGTATAATGCCGTCTTCACCATTGGAGCTACAGGTACTGGCATTTGGTATGTGTTCAAGCACGGCGTTCAGAATGTATTGCGACAAGAATTTCAGGACATACGCGACATTAAGCATGAGGTAACTCCCAATACTGGCAGTTCCCTTAATGATGCTATCCGCAAGCAGGTAATCCCAATGGTTGAAACTTTAGTTGAGCGACAGCAAGAAATAGCAGTTGATGTAGCAGTCCTTAATGGCAGGTTTGAACAACACGTCAGGGAACACAATGGTTAATTTTTGGAAGAAAAAGTACATCCATGAAGCTACTGGCGATGTTCTTACATTCAGCGAGCAAGTATCGTGGACTATCCAAGGCGTTATCCGCAACTGGTGGTTCGTGTTCCTTTGGACTGGTTTAAGCGCTGCATGGTGGGTCAAGCCCCATTGGTTTAAAGATACTGGCTCATATATTCATTGGCAGTTACTAGCCTCATGGCTAGCGGTAACCGTTGAGTTAATCATCGGTATTGCCATGATCGGCCAGACCAAGCGCGATGCTCAAATCATCCGCCACATTCTTAAACTTGAAAAGCGAGAGATGGATTTGATTGAGGAAATACATGAGGACTTATGAGCCATGCATTGGCGATTACGGGTGTGTCAAAACTCATGGCTTTTTTGGTTGGCTTATTCGCCTTGGCACTTTTTCTCGGTGGAACCATAGCGTTATCTATGTTGGCAACGGGGAAGTGGTTAGTGCAGATCCGACTGGCGTAAAGATCAATAAGGTCAGCGACTACACCAACGTTGCCTGGAACCAGCATGAAGAACTAGATGACAATCAACGTATGCAGATTACCAACGCTGCGCTTGAAGCAGTCGGCAAGCCATACGATTTTTTTACTATTGCAGATCTTGCCTTTCGTATCCTTGGCTTAAAGGTTCTAACCGCTGGCTTACTTGGTCGCTTGGCAAGGAACCGTGGCTACATCTGTTCTGAACTTGTAGCTGAGTGCTATCGCAAGGGTGGGCTAGTAGTAGCCAAAGAAGATTATTTGTGTACCCCAGGAGACTTGGCTGAGAGGCTGATCTGGCAATGAGCAGCGGCTTAGATATAGTCAACATTGCTCAAAAGCAGATTGGCTTTATCGAAGGACCTAACAACGAAAACCCGTATGGCACTTGGTATGGCATGCCTAATCAAAGTTACTGCGCCATGTTTGTTAGTTGGGTATTTGATCAAGCAAAGTTATCTGCGTTAGTTGCCGCTGAAACACCCAAGGGATTTAGTTACTGTCCAGTAGGATTAAGTTGGTTCCAGAAGCATGGCCAGATAGTTCCTAAAGGAACAGGTCGTCCTGGCGATATTGTTTTCTATGATTTTTCTGGCAAAGGTGTGGCTGAGCATGTAGGTATTCTGGAGAACTGCTCAACGGCAGGACTAACAGTCATTGAAGCAAACACCAGCCCTGACCACGCCACTGGCTCACAAGCTAACGGCATAGGTGTGTTTCGTAGGCACCGCCCATGGCTCAACATCGTTGCCATTGCTAGACCTAACTACCCAACACCTGTCAAACCTTCTACGCCTACCAAGAACAAGGTGCTAGCAACGGGAGTTGCAGGCGCTACAGCCCTTGGTGGTGGTGGAATGGCCCTGAGTAATAATCTTGGCTCAACTACGCCTAGCGTCAAGGCTCCGACTGTTATCGTAGCCCCGCCATTCCCTGGCACAGCAGCCTTTAAAGTGGGCTATAAGACCGCAGCAGCCCTGATTGTAGAGAGAGCACTAGCCAACGCTGGATTGCTACCTCAAAATCAAATTTTAGGTACATTGACAGCTGAGGATCTAGCCCTTGTGCCTGTCTACCAGAGCAAATATCCTGGGCTTAAAAAGGAAAAAGGCATTGGCCCATTCACCTACTCGTCTATGACGGCAAAGGCTGGCTCATAATGCCATTCAAGTTTGATATGACAAACCCAAAGACCGCTTTCCTCGGCGGTACGGCGGGTCTTTTAGTATGGAAAGCAAGCAACTTCGCAATAGATCCTGTACACTTGGGTATGGTTGCAACGGCAGTCGCTACTGGCTCCGCTTCACCCAAGCCTTATGGCTCACCATTGAGTGATCCAGAGGCTAGCCATATGAATACACCATACGTTGACAATGTAGAGGAAGAATAAATGAAACTATCATCACGTGAACGTGCTCTTATTGAGCACTACCTATATGCAACTGCAGCAGCTGCTGTAGCTATCTACCAAACTGGTAATCACAATCTCAAGCATGTTGCTTGGGCTGCTCTTGTTGGTGTGCTTGGTCCAATCGTGGCTCGCATCAACCCATACTCACTACTCAATAAGACACTACCGCCAGTAGATCACAAGATTGTGCCTGCTAGCACCAAGTAAAACTTAATAACAAATAGCCCCTCGCTTAATTGCGGGGGGTTTATTTTTTTTGCAATTTTGCTTATATTAAAGGCGACGCTATCAGCGGAGCCGCGTCGCATACCTTGGTTAAACTCGCTCCCGTGCTTACGCTCGTAGTCTAGCCATAGGAAAAAATTTCTGTCAAATCGAGAGCCACTGGCGTGTCTCATTTCGACTCATAGGCAAACCCTATCTCGGGCCGTGCTACACTTCACCTATGGAAACAGAGACAAAGATAAATCACAGATCGTTTTCCTCATTCGCATCATGGGTGCGTTGTGGAAAAGCATGGCAACTAGAGCGCGGCTTTGCCGTACAGACCGAACCAGCTTGGTGGTTTGTAGGCGGGTCAGCATTTCACACAGCATGTGAACGTTACTTACGTGAGGTTCTCGATGCGCAAGAAAAAAAATGAGCCAACTCCTATCAAGAACCTTGTGGTTCTTTATGGGGAGAAGGCAGATTACACAAGCCTTGGCCCGATCCGTATATGCCCATGTGGGTCCGATACGTGGCATGTGAAAGTTAAGTTTGCTGAAGACGACACGATTGGCTTTTATTTCTTAGACATGCAGTGTGTGCTATGCTCATCTCTCGCGCAGGCACCTATGCCAGATTGGGGACACTAATGATTGAAAAAACATATCCTATTCGCTGCTTCATTGAATCTTTTTTTGTAAAGATTGGTGACAGTATTAACCGCATTGGTTGGGCAGCAACCAAAAGTATTCCAGATGAATACTTTGAAGATAAAATTTTTAATAAGTTTGGCTACCATGAAGAAGACTGGATGAAGAGCCACTGGGAAGATGATGAGTGCTAAATGGGAAAGAAACGCGCACAGATAATTACCAAGACTGCATTTGAAAAGGCTTTTGTTGAAGCTGAAATTCTTATGCGCAAGGCTCTTGGCGACATGATCGCTAAGGAAATACTTAATGAGACTAACCCTGCTACCATTGTGGGATTGAAGAAGGCTCAAGAGATAGTGATAGGACAAAAGGTTGACTGACCTTAAAGAGATTTGGGAGCACTCGTTTCTTTCTGAGATAGGTGCTGTTGAACATAAGACTGGCACTAACCCAGTTGACTGGCGTGTTGGCGGACGTTCATCCAAAGCAAACCCTGACAAAGAGAACAAGGTTTGGTGGGATGAGAACGGTCTTAAAATGTTTGAGGACTTTGTACAGTCCTTTAACAACAACAAGTGGAAAGTCTGGATAGCACCAGATGGCACTCCTGGCATTGAAATGAAGTTTGATTTAATGTTTGGCGATGTGCGCATTGTTGCTTATGCAGATTTAATTCTTGAGAATGAAGATGGTTCATTGACCGTGGTGGATCTGAAGACAGGATCTTATACACCAGACTCTGCTATGCAACTGGGTGTGTACGCTTCCTGTGTTGAGATGCGCTACGGCATACGACCAGCCCATGGTGCTTACTACAAGGCACGTGAGGCTATCCTTGAGCCAAGCCCAGGGTTAGACCTGTGGTCCATAGCTGTTCTTACAGAACTTTTTACCCAGTTTGAACGGGGTATTCAGGCAGAAATTTTTTTACCCAATATTAATATGCTATGTGGAAGTTGTGGCGTGAAAGAGTATTGTTACGCTATTGGTGGCAGCCTTGCTCACACAGTAGATCCACTGGCACAAATAAATTTACAAACAAACAACAACAAACAAGGAGAAACAAATGGCAGCACCAGATAAAACAAAGCTCCAAGTCAACTTTAAGTTGGCTGATGGAACACTGATCAATCTATACGCAGACTCACAGGCTGAACTTGAAGCAAACCTTCAGTCAATCAGTGATCTAGCACAACTTATTCTCGCTACTGGCGGGGAATTACAGAATGGCGCAAACGTTGCTTACGCAACTAAAGCCCTTGGCGGAACAGTTGTAGATGAGCCTGTATGGGCTGCTAAGTCTGCACATGCTGCACCTGCTGGCGCTGATCACACATGTAAGCATGGTCAAATGGTTGCCCGTAGTGGCGTTAAGGAAGCAACTGGTAAGCCTTGGAGTGGGTACTTCTGCCCAGCACCAAAGGGCACACCAGATCAATGCCCACCTAAGTTCAACCGATAGTATTTAGATGCTGTCGTTATCCCAGGCAGCAGTAAAGGCTACAAATGATCACGCTATTTTACCTGACCTTTTCCCCGTTCTACAGAACGAGGGAATAAGGTTTAGGCGTGGTCAACTAACAATGATTGCTGGCGCACCTAACGCTGGTAAGTCGTTGTTAGCTCTGCACTTTGCTGTTCATATGCAAGTACCAACGCTATACATTAGTGCTGATACTGACGCTTATACGACTGCGATACGATCTGCCGCCATGATTAGTGGCCATAAGGTAAACACCGTTGAAGAAGGATTTGCTACACCAGAAGGCACAGAGTTTTACTCAAAGCAATTGGAAAGCATTAAGCACCTTCAATTTGATTTTGCCCCATCCCCCACTCTTGATGAAATTGATTTATCTATACAGGCTTATGCTGAAGCATATGGCGAGTACCCACACCTTCTGATTGTAGATAATGCTATGAACGTAGTATCTATGCACGAGAACGAATGGTCTGGACTACGCGAGATTGCCAAGGCTATGCACCATATAGCTAGAGAGACTGAAGCGGCAGTCTTCTTGCTACACCACACCAGTGAAGGTGAAGGTCAGCCAGATATGCCACCTAGTCGTAAGTCAATTCAGGGTAAAATCTCCCAACTCCCCGAGATGGTTATTACTGTTGCGCTTTTGCCATGGAATGGTGAGTTTAGGATTGCTGCGGTTAAAAACCGATTTGCAAAGAACAGCGCCAGTGGTAAACAATATGTATCATTGTGGACAGATGCTTCCCGTATGTCGATCTGGAACTACAAACAGAACGACCAACATGATTGGGCCTATTCTAGTGAGGATGATGATTACTAATGAGTACATACGGTAAGCGCAAAGGCGCTCAATTTGAAACAGATGTTCTTCGGTGGTTTAGGGGAAGACTACCGAAGGCAATAACAGAAAGGCTTGCTCGCGCAGGGGCTAATGACGAGGGTGATTTAGTTCTCATAGTCGCGGGCAGGCCCTATGTCTTTGAATTAAAAGCAACAGCAAAGATGCAGTTGCCAGAGTTTTGGCGACAAGCAACTACTGAAGCAAAGAATTATGCAAAGGCACGTGGACTTGAAGAAGCTCCACCATCCTACGTTATTGTTAAACGCCGCATGGCTGGCATTGAAGATGCTTGGGTCATTCAAACATTGGATCAGTGGGCCAGTTTCCATGACAAATAAACCCGATCTTGGCGCTATACTTGAAGCGTATGGATTACAGGTTCAAGAGCGTTACGGTTGGGTTGCTTGCAAGTGTGTTGTCCATGACGATAGCCACGCAAGCGCAGCATACAATTTAGATAAACAGCAATATAACTGTTTGGTTTGTCAGTTGCTAGGTGATGTATACGATCTAGTAGCTCGCAAGGAAAACATTAAGGAGTTTAAGGATGTTAAACGCAGAGCAGAAAGCCTTGCTAACGGAAGCAACAGAGAGATACGCAGACCACATAAGTCCGCTGGCTCTGTCCTACCTACAGGCTCGCGGCATAAGCCAGCAGGTGGCAAGTTCTTACCGTCTTGGAAGCGTGGTAGATCCTAGCGTTGGTCACGAGCATGCAGTGGGGATGCTTAGTATTCCTTACCTTACTCCTTCTGGCGTTGTTGGAATAAAGTTCCGCAGGCTAGATAACGGCACACCCAAGTACCTATGGCCCACAGGGCAAAAGATTGGATTGTTTAATGTTCAAGATCTACATAAACACTCAGACACAATTGCGATCTGCGAAGGGGAGATTGACACGATTGTTCTATCTGGTTGTGTTGATATTCCTGCTGTTGGGGTTGCTGGCGTATCTCAATGGAAAGCCCACTTTCCAAAACTTTTTGAACCGTATACGCGGATTTTAATATTTGCAGACAACGACATAAAAGATGATGGTCGTAACCCTGGTCAAGAGCTGGCTAAACGGATCAAGGAAGACTTGCCGTCAGCAGTTATTGTAGGATTACCAGGCAATCAGGACGTTAATGATTTATACTTAGCGCATGGCAAAGACTGGTTTGATGAGCGACTAGCGGCATGACAACTATCGCCTGCATTGAAGGACCCGAATGGGTGATGATCGGGGCAGACTCGCAATCTTCCAGTGAAGATGGGTTTTCGATCAACATTCCCAACGGAAAAATTTTTAAAAATAATAACGTGGTCTTTGCGATGGCAGGTTCAGTACGCGGCATTAACATTCTTGAGCATGACTTTATTGTGCCTAACGTCAATGGCAAGGACATAGATAAGTACGTTACTCGTCAACTTATTCCATCAATTCGCAAGGCTTTCTTGGACGCAGGCTATGAGTTTAGCAAGGCAGAAGCAGCAGTTGAGCATG
>Ga0214193_1000420_pt1 | contig 9943 bp, 12 predicted proteins | sample TroBogEpilimnion_10_FD_153031 | JGI IMG/M metagenome (GOLD analysis project Ga0214193, IMG submission 153031) | Freshwater microbial communities from Trout Bog Lake, WI - 05AUG2008 epilimnion | ecosystem: Environmental > Aquatic > Freshwater > Lake > Epilimnion/Euphotic zone | place: Trout Bog...
CAGCCAATCAATATGCAACCAAAAACATTGCAACAACTAGGAGCCGAACATAATGGCTGGCTTTCAAAACATTGTTGAAATTCAACAAAAAATGAATGTGAACAACAGACGCACTGTTGGACAACAGGTTTCTCGATCAGGTCAAATGACAGTGGCCCAATATCTGACCACAGTGCCATGGGTATTTACCATTACTCCACACAATTTTTTGTATTATCCACAGGTCAGAGATGTGATCCAAGCCATTGACAATTTGGATCGTCAGCTGCCAGATTACATCACTTTTCAATCGACAAATTTGAGTTGGTTTACTGCAATGCGTGGAACGGCCACAACGGCCAGTTTGAATGGAACACCCACACCAAACAGTCAAACCATTAACATCAATTCAAATGGCACATTGTTGGCTGGTGACTTTATCTCGATCAATGGGTTTGTATACAAAGTGACCGCTGATTCATCTGGATCGGTGATCAATATCAATCGGCCATTGATTGGCGCACCAGCATCAACTGCACCAGTATTGCTTGGCAACAATTGCAGCTTTTATGTGGTGGCTGAACAATTGCCCACATACACATTGAATCCAATGACCAATGGTGCATGGGTCGAGTGGTCAAGTCCATTTGTATTTAGAGAATACATCACTGCATCATAAGGGGAAAAAATGTCCACTGCCATTGCAGCACTCAATTCAAGTTCAATCAGATACGCTGAATTTATTCAAATCAACATTGGCACCATTGGTTCACCCACTGCGGTTTATACATTTTGCAATGCAGCGTCAAATGTGACCATCAATGGGATTTTGTTTCAAGGCATGGGAGCATATGTTGGATTGAGTGAAATTCAACAGGACATGAAATCAACCAGTGTTGATTTGAAATTGACAGTCACTGGCCTTAATCCAGACATCATTGCAGCAGTATTGGCAGCCAATATGAAAGGCAGCCAAATCATTGTCTGGCGTGGATTTCTTGATTCAAACAATCAAATTCAAACCATTGGTGGTGTGCAGCAGTTTTTCCAAAGATACCAAGGCATTATCAACAACATTGCCATCTCAGAGAAATTTGATCAAAGAGCCAGGACTCGAGTGGCAACGTGCGTGATTTCATCAGCATCGATGCGATTGGTGTTGGACTCAAGGATTGCTGGAATTAAAACCAATCCATCCAATTGGAGGTTTTTATATCCAAATGATTCAAGCATGGATCGAGTGCCAGTCATTGCATCCACTTACTTCAATTTTGGCACTCAGCCAACAGTTGGCAGTATATCCAAAGTGATTGGATCGACATCGAGCAATCCAGTGCCATTGGTGACATTTGGATCAACTCAAAACAATTAAGGTTTAAAAATGTCATTACTGAGTTTTATCTTCACTGCAGCAGCGATTGTCACTGGTGCATATGAATTGGAGTTTTTGACATATGCTGGGGCCATGCAAATGGCGGTCACGTTTGCAGTGTCTATTGTTGCATCAAGGCTTTTTGCCCCCAATATTCCACAATCCCAGCAAAATAACATTAGGCAGCAAGTGCCACCTGATCCAACGGCTGGCATTCCATTGGTATATGGTGATGCATACACTGGTGGCCGATTTTGTGATGCGGTACTGACTACCGATCAAACGTCAATGTATTATGTGATGGTGATCAGCTGCATAAGCCCAAATGGCCAATTTTCATTTGACACCAGCAATTTTTATTATCAAGATCAGATCATTGCATTTGATAGCACTGATCAAACCAAAGTGGTGAGTTTGACAGACCAAGCTGGCAATGTGGATACATCGATCAGCGGTCATTTGTACATTAGTTTGTATACATCATCACAAACTGGCACGATTACACCTATCAACACATCAAACCAGCCATCAGCAGTGATGAGTACGGCCAATGGCATTCCATCAGGTCAGGAATGGGTCAGCAGTGGCCGACAAATGAACGGCACTGCATTTGCCATTGTGCAGCTGGTTTATAACGCAAATTCACTTGGAACAACTGCGCTGCAGCCAGTCACATTCCATGTAAGCCATTATTTAAATGGCACTGGATGTGCCAAGCCTGGTGACGTTTGGTATGACTACATGACCAACACAGTTTATGGTGCAGCAGTTCCAAGTGAATTTGTCAGCTCTGCATCAGCCACTGCATTGAATTCATATTCTGATGAGCTGATCACCTACACACCAGCTGGTGGAGGATCAGCATCGATTGCAAGATACAGATTCAATGGTGTTTTGGACACTGGCCAGACTGCATTGTCAAATATTGATTTGATGATGAATTGCTGCGATTCATGGCAGTCTTACCAAGTGGCCACAGGACTTTGGACAGTAGTGGTTAACAAAGCCATTTCCCCCACATTTTCATTTGATGATTCAAATATCATTTCAGACATCACAGTCAGTGAGCTGGACATCACTCAAATGGTCAACCAGATCGAGGCCAGATTCATTGATTCGGGCAATCGAGATCAACCAGGTTATGTGAATTTGCAAACTCCATCAGGATTGCTGCTGCCAAATGAGCCAGTCAACAAATTCACCATTTCATATGATTTGATCAATAGCAGCGTCACGGCTCAATATTTGGCAAATCGAGTGCTCGAGCAAAACAGATTGGATTTGATTGTCAGTTTTTCCACCAATTACACTGGCATTCAAGTCAATGCTGGTGATGTGGTAACAGTGACCAACAGTTACTATGGCTGGACAAACCAACAATTCAGAGTGATGCAAGTCAAGGAAGTATCGCTGCCTGATGGATCACTTGGGGCATCATTCCAAATGATGCAATACGATCCAAATGTATATGCAACATCAAGCATTACTGCATACACACCAACCAGTCACAGTGGATTGGCTGCACCAACGTTTTTCAGTTCATTGGCTGCACCAACAGTGACGGCTCATTTTGAAACGGCAAATATTCCATATTTCAACGTGCAAGTGTTTGTGCCAGTAACTGGTCGAGTGACAAACGGCACTTTGTACTATACAACAGTGGCCACACCATCTGGATCAGATTGGAAAGTTTGGGCCAATGTACAAACTGCAAACAGTTTGCCAGTTCCAAACAATTCATACTATACGTTTGTGGATGTGGTTTTGCCAGTTGGTACTTATTATTTTGCATACACAGTTGGCAGCGGGACCAGCTTATCAACACTTAGCCCAATCAGTGCTGGATTTGTTTGGGCACCAGTTGGAATGTCAGGTGTGTCGGGGTATAGCGGAGCGTCAGGATATAGTGGGTTTTCAGGCAGCGGAACACCAGGATTGATGGGTTTGACTGCTTTGACTGCTTATCAATTGGTAACTCAAACGGCATCAACTCCACCATCTTTTACCACTCCAACAACTGGGCCAAATGCACCAACAGGCTGGTCATTGACTGCACCAACGGCCACAGTTGGGAATGTGGTTTGGTACATTATGGGTCAATATAATGCAAATTCAGTCACAGTAAATGGCGTGCCATCAGGTAAAACTGCATGGACTGGACCAGTTGCTGCATCAGTATTTCAAGACATTGAATCAGACAATTGGAATGGTGGTACACCACCCACAACTGGTCCATTTAGTCCATTGGGTACAACTGGATATTACATTCAAAAATCCACTGGTAATATGTATTTGAACAGTATATATGGCCGAGGTATTGCAAGATTTGATGGTGCAACATCAACAGGTAGTGGTGCATATGCAGCTATTGTGGCAAATTTATCATTGAGCCAATCATTTGGAGTATATGCAACAACCAATTCCTACAATGGAGCTGCTGTTTATGGATTTGATCAAGGCACTGCAACACTATCATATGGTGTTTATGGTGAAAGTTCAAATCCAAATTCTTATGCTGGTAATTTTTATAATTATTCAGGAAGTACAGGAGGTGGGCTTTCTGCATTAGCAAACGGATCGGGGATTGGCGCAAGTGTAGGATCAGTATATGGTGTTGCACTTGATGTTTCTAGCACTGCTGGAGTTGGTATTAATGTCCAAACATTTGGCACAACAACATTGGCACTTCATGGTGGACCAATGACCACTACAGATGCAACATTGGTCAACAATTTAAATGTTCAAAACTGGAATGGAATTTCAGTTGTTGGATTTGTTCCAGTTGGCAGCCACACATTGGCTGGATTGATTCAAGTCAGTTATTCTGGTGGCACTTATTACATACCCTATTACACTTGAGGAAAATCATGGCAATTACTAAAAATTACACCACAGATCAAGGCGTGGTCTGCCCAAATGCTTATATTGTGATTGGCAATATAAACTATACAAAATTTCCACCAGTTGTGCCAAGTGTGACAATTCCAACGGCAACTGCAACGGCTCAAGTCTATTTTGCTCAAGCCAATCGAGAGGCCAATCAAAAACCATTGGTAACATTTAATTTGGTGTTTTCACCAGATATGATTCAAAATATTGTGCCTCAAGCATATACTGCATTAAAAGCATTGCCAGAAATGGCTGGAGCAGTTGATTGTTGATAAAATAGTCATTAGAATCAACAAAAAATAATACAAAACATTCGGGGCCAGTGAGTACATTGGCAGCGTCACTACCTAGTAAGGGAATGTAATGGCAGTTTTCAACAAAAATTCATTGTCCCAAATATCGGGCTTTGATAATCAAATTCTTTCAGGCGAGCTGGTCTGGAATCAAAAAGCATTTTGGAATCTTTTCATTACCAATGATGCTGGTGTTTTGCCATTGACTGGGGCCACTATTGATGCCCAAATCATTCGCAGACTTTTGACCAATGTGATTGACACTCGAAATGGTTTGACATTTACCATTGGCGATTACAATCCAACACCAACACCCATTTCACTCACAATTACCAATATCAACTATACCAATGGATCGTTTACATTGGTAATGGATGATAGTGCATGGGGGTTGGCCTCAAGCGATCCAGGCTTGGACATTGCCGATCCCAATGGAATTGGTTACTCAGGCAGAATAAAAATTAGTTTCCCAGCCAATGGATCAACTCCAGCTGAAGACATAATTATCTTTTTATTCTTCATTGTGCGGTCTGATGGCATTGTGGTGGAGTAAACATGAGTACAAAAGTCACAGTAATCAATGACAACAATGTCAGCATTCAAGTCACTCCACCACCCAATCAAATCATCAATGTAAACAAATCCAGTTTTGGTGTGTCTGGATTTAGCGGGTACTCGGGCTATAGCGGCTATAGCGGGTCAGGTATTTCAGGCTATTCAGGCTCTGGGACGTCAGGCTGGTCGGGCTATTCAGGGACGTCAGGTTTTAGCGGCTGGTCAGGCCAAGTTGGGGCGTCAGGGACTTCAGGTTGGTCTGGCCAGTCAGGCTTTAGCGGTTATAGCGGGTCAGGGATTTCAGGGTATTCTGGCTATAGCGGGTCAGGAACGTCTGGTTGGTCAGGCTATTCAGGGGCGTCAGGGACGTCAGGGTTTAGTGGCTGGTCAGGCCAAGTTGGGGCATCAGGGACTTCAGGCTGGTCGGGCTATAGTGGTTCAGGTATATCTGGCTATTCAGGTTTTAGCGGGTCTGGAGCCAGTGGTTGGTCGGGCATTTCTGGCTGGTCAGGATTTAGCGGAATTTCGGGTTGGTCTGGCCAAGTAGGGACGTCAGGGACGTCAGGCTGGTCTGGTTTCAGCGGTGCGGTGGGGGCGTCAGGGACGTCAGGTTGGTCTGGCTTCAGCGGGATCAGTGGCTATAGCGGGTCAGGAATTTCAGGGTATTCGGGTTTCAGCGGGTACTCAGGCCAGCAAGGCACATCGATCAACATCAAAGGCACAGTGGCCACACCAGCCAATTTGCCAGCGACAGGCAACAATCCCAATGATGCATACATTGTTTCATCCAATGGAGATTTGTACGTTTGGAGTGGAACGACCTGGAACAATGTTGGCCAAATAGTTGGCCCAGCTGGCCAGTCGGGGACGTCAGGTTTTAGCGGTTATAGCGGGACGTCAGGTATTTCAGGCTATTCAGGCTCTGGGACGTCAGGCTGGTCGGGCTATAGTGGTTCAGGCGTGTCTGGTTGGTCAGGTTTTAGCGGGACGTCTGGTTGGTCTGGCCAAGTGGGGGCGTCTGGGGCGTCTGGTTGGTCTGGCATTTCTGGCTGGTCGGGGTTTAGTGGCTATAGCGGGTCAGGCGTGTCTGGCTGGTCGGGTTTTAGTGGCTATAGCGGGTCAGGCGTGTCTGGTTGGTCAGGCTATTCTGGGGCGTCAGGGACGTCAGGCTATAGCGGGATTTCGGGCTGGTCGGGCCAAATGGGGGCGTCAGGGACGTCAGGCTATAGCGGGTCAGGCGTGTCGGGTTGGTCAGGTTTTAGCGGGACGTCTGGTTGGTCTGGCCAAGTGGGGGCGTCAGGAACGTCAGGTTTTAGCGGTTGGTCTGGCCAAGTAGGGGCGTCAGGGACGTCAGGTTTTAGCGGGTATTCGGGCCAAAATGGGGCGCAAGGGACATCAGGTTTTAGCGGAATTTCAGGCTGGTCAGGTTTCAGTGGTGCGCAAGGGCCAACCATTTATCCTGGTGCTGGCATTGCAGTATCCACAGGAACTGGTTGGGGAACATCTTATGGAACATCAGGAGCAAATTCTGTTGTTTTAAGAGACGCAAACCAAAATGTCACAGCAAATGATTTTTATGAAGGTTTTACAAACGTAGCTGCTGCAGGAACAACGACAACTTTAACTGCTAGTTCTACGCCTAATTTTGTGGTTACTGGGTCTGGCGGTCAAACTTATCAACTTCCTGATGCGACTACATTGCCAGCAGGTGCTATATACACGTTTAATAATAATCAGTCTTCAGGAACTGTTGTTGTAAAGAATAACTCAGGCACTACGATTGCTACGTTGCAATCTGGCTCTTATATTGAAATTATTCTTTTAACAAATTCTATTGCTGCAGGTACATGGGATTACCACAATCAAGCGCCTTCTAATGCTTCTTGGTCAACCAACACGTTGACTTGGGCTGGAACATATTCTGGTGGAACATGGAATGGTAACGCGGTAGGCGCTACTTATGGCGGTACAGGTCAAACATCTTATGTGACTGGTGATATTTTGTACGCATCAGCTACAAATACACTTAGCAAACTTTCAGCAGGTACTAATGGTTATGTATTGACTTTATCGGGTGGTGTTCCAACATGGGCCGCATCGACTGGTGGAGTTACATCTTTCCAAACTTCATTGTCTGGTCTAACACCTAACACTAGCTCAACCGGCGCAATTACTCTTGCCGGTACATTGGGTGTAGCATCCGGCGGTACTGGTGCAACCACATTAACTGGTTATGTATATGGTAACGGTACTGGAGCAATGAGTGCTTCAAACACCATTCCTACTACTGCATTGAGTGGAACAATTACCAATGCACAGTTAGCTAATTCAACAATTTCAGGAATTTCACTTGGTGGCAATTTAGCTAGTTTAACTGCCGGAACTAACATTACATTTAGTTCAGGAACAACTTACAACGGTTCTACTGCTATCACCATTAACAATTCTGGCGTAACTAGTTTTAGTGCAGGAACTACTGGATTTACGCCTTCTACTGCAACAAGTGGTGCTGTTACTCTTGCAGGAACATTAGCAACCACAAACGGTGGTACAGGACTAACATCATTTACAGCAAATGGTGTGGTGTATGCGTCTAGTACAAGTGCTTTGGCTACTGGGTCTGCGTTGACGTTTGATGGGACTACATTAAATGTTAATTCAAGTGGAACACCTTTAAATATCAATCGTACTGGTGGGGCAACCGCCTTAATTCAATTACAAACTGGTGGAACAATCAATGGATATATTGGCGCAACAACTAATGTGCCATTTATTTCTTATAACGCATCTGCTGCAGAATTGATGCGTCTTACAACCGCAGGCTATCTAGGTATAGGTACAAGTAGTCCTAGTGCTCCCTTAACTGTTGTTGGTTCTGCTGGTATTACAGTTAATGAAGATGGTGCAAGTACACACGTTTTAAGTTTGCGTTCTAATTATGCGGGCACAGGACCAACAATTAACGTAACTACCAACGAAACATTACAGTTTGCAACAAACAACACATTGCAAATGTATTTAAATGCCTCTGGTAACTTAGGATTAGGAGTTACTCCTAGTGCTTGGTATCCTAGTGGTTATAAAGCAATTCAAATTGGTCAAGGAGCTATATGGAGCGGAACTTCTTTAACTTCTACAACTTCTGCTTTAAATATTGGATGGAACTACTATGTCAATAGTTCTGGTAATTTTGCTTATGTAAACACTACAACAGCATCTCCTGCATCGTTTTTATCTTTTTCTTCGGGTCAAGCGCAATTTTATGTGTCAAATGGCTCAGGCACAGGAACATTTACTCCTACCCAAGCAATGACACTAGATAATAGTGGTAACTTGTCAGTAGGCACAACTACTGCTAATAATAGGTTTACTGTTTTTGGTGGTTCAATTCCAAATCCACCAACAGGCGGTATTGGAATGTCAGGTGGATTAACTACTGGTAGATTTGGAACTTATGATAGCGGAACACTTGGTATTATAAATTGTGCGGCTGATGCAAGTAGCTTTGAATTTATTGCTGGTTCTAGCGCAGGTTACTACGCTGGTATGTCAATCACAGGTTCAAATGCAACTCTTTATCAAGGAACTGTGAGATTTGCTACTGCTGGCACAGAACGGATGCGTATAGACTCTAGTGGTAACTTGTTAGTGGGGACTACAACAGCACCAAATGCAACGTTTCTTTCAAAGTCAAACTTTATTGGGTTACAAACATCAAACCCTGCTGACTCTACAAAATGGCGACAAATTGTGTTTGCTAATAACTCTACTGACGCTACTTTATATTTTCCAAACGGGTCAAATACGGCAACTTTGACATCTGCAGGTGCGTGGACAAATGCTTCAGATAGTCGCCAAAAAACAAACATTGTTGACATTAAGTACGGTTTAAATACGGTATTGACCGTTCAGCCACACAGTTACAACAGAACCGATGTTAGCGGTGATTTTATTGGTTTTGTTGCTCAAGAATTAAAAACAATCATTCCAGAGGTTGTATTTGGTTCAGAAGAAACATCATACAGTGTGGACTACGGTTCTCTTGTAGCAGTAGCTTTTAAAGCAATTCAAGAATTATCAGCAAAAGTAACGGCTCTTGAAGCCAAATTAGGAAAATAAATAATGATTCAAATAGATGGCAAAACAGTTGACTTAACCAATCCTCAAACATGGGGTAATAGCATTGAAATCAAACCCAATGGTTTTATTGAGCAAACCAAAGATAACGTGACAACTCTTGTTCAGCCTATACCACAACCTTTAAAGGAAGCAAAATGAACACATATACATGGACAATCTCTGCGCTAGACGCATATCCAACAACACCACAACCTGATTGCGTGTTCAACGCCCATTGGCAATGTGTGGCAACATCAGACCAAACTCACACAGTAAATGGGCAAACCGTTCCCTATACGGCAACCATTTATTCAACTTGCCCTGTAACTTACGTTGCGGGTTCACCATTTACCCCCTTTGCTCAACTTACTCAATCTCAAGTATTGGGTTGGATTTGGGAAAGTGGTGTATCTGAAAGCGGAACACAAACGGCTTTAGACACAATGATTGCTAATCAAATTAACCCGCCAGTGGTGAGCCCTGCGCTTCCCTGGGTAACACAAGGAGCTTAAACATGGACAAAGTAACTTTATCAACCACACTCGTGAATAACATCATGGCGTACTTGGGAACTAGACCTTTCCAAGAAGTATTCCAATTGATCCAAGAAGTTCAAAAAGAAGCTGCACCACAAGTGCAGCAAACACAGGATCAACCACCACAATAAAACAAAATGACAATACAAAACAAAACATGGGAGCAAATGCTCTTGATCAATGAGCTGAATTTTGCCAAG
>Ga0214193_1000431_pt1 | contig 9861 bp, 19 predicted proteins | sample TroBogEpilimnion_10_FD_153031 | JGI IMG/M metagenome (GOLD analysis project Ga0214193, IMG submission 153031) | Freshwater microbial communities from Trout Bog Lake, WI - 05AUG2008 epilimnion | ecosystem: Environmental > Aquatic > Freshwater > Lake > Epilimnion/Euphotic zone | place: Trout Bog...
TTTTAATTAAATATGTTTTCCTGATTTGATTAAAATTTGAATCTTTTGTTTTTATAACATCATATGCTTTACCAATGGTAAGACAATTATAATATTTGTCGGATGAATCATCACCAGGATTTGATTTGAATCCATTTGAAATTAAAACCACTTTACCCATTTAAAATACTTTTAAGTTTTTCATCTCTAACTTCTTGTTCAGTTTTAAAGTAATTTGACATTTCTCTTTCACTAAACCATGTTTCATTTCCCTTATCATCAACTGTATAAAAAACGGCATTAGTTACTGGTGTGTCAATCTTAAAGATAATATACCATTCACCAATAGTGAAGTATCTTATTTTAATAATTTGATTAAGTTTTTCAACATGTAAATATCTCATTCATCTTCCTTTTTTTAGAACTTCATCTATTTTCATCTCTCTTGATAAAGATTTAAATTCATCTCTATATAGAGGGAAGATTATTTCTTCAACCAATGCTAAATGTGACAATGATTCAAATGCTTCAACCATATCAAAATCAATTGGCCATTTTTTAACTATTCCAAAATAGTCAATTATTAAAACTCTATCATTTGTTGGATCAACGATAACTTTAGTACCTTCAAAAAAGGTTTCAATTAGTTTAATTACTTTTTCTACCATTTTAATTATATTAAAAATCAATTATTTTGTTTAATTGTTCTTCCCTATGTTCTTCTACTCTTTTAAGAAGTGGGTTTAGATATATTTCTTCCACACCAAAGTCATTAATGATTCTATACCCAATGATTACTCTTGAATCATTATAATTTTCTAAGTTAAATTCGTAGTTGCTTCTATAAACGATTCCACTGACGAAATATGTTTTACCTATTGTGATTCCACTCTGATTATTTATGGTTCCATCACTATAAATTAAAACATTTTGATAACAAATAACTTTCATTTTAATAACTTATTAAGTTTTTCATTTCTCATTTCATCAATTGCCAATTCATAGTTTTTTATAGCATGTGAATAACCTATATTGAAAGTATCACCAAGTTCAATATCATGAACATAAATTTGTACAGTTATATCATCATTAAAAATAAATTTTTCAACTTTTAGTAAGGTGACTCTCAGACTTCTATCTGATAAAACACTTAAATTCTTTCGATTTTTTTCGTTTAATCTAATTATATCACCAACTTTGAAATCAATCATTGAATAATTTTTTTAACACATCATCTCTTTTTCTTGAAACACTCTTATAGACTGGTCGGGAATTTAATTCCGACACTTTACTAATTCCACCGAGCCAGTATTTAATATCATTTTCTTGTCTTTGATCTTTTTTAATCAATCTATCAAATATTGTATAGTGATAAAATCCATTTTCAAAATCACAATGGATAAAACTTCCTAATGTTTGTTTTCTAATTTTTTCTAAAGACCAATCTACAGAATCGTCATCAATGAATGAAAAAACAATAACCATTATTAATCCAATCACTGAGAAAATAATGAGTATAATCCTAATTGGATTATAATTATATTGAAATAATAACCCATCTTTTATAGTTTTTGGTTTATCAGATGGTATTAATTTTATATTTGATGGGTATCCAACAATATAAATATATTTCCCATAGATTACTTTACTTTCGAGTAAAGGATATGCGTTAACATCATCTGGGATGAATTGTTGGTAATATAATACAATTGATGAGGTGATTATTACTAATATTTTAATCCAGTTACCTTTTATAAAATTCAAAAAGAATCTCAGTTGATAATTTATCATGTTTTAATATTTTATATAAATATACGAATTTTAAAATAAACTATAATTTTGATTTCAATTCTTTTATTAAATGTGGATATAACCACTTTTCATCTTTTAATTCAACTTCATCTAAAACACCCAACTTCAATAGATTATCTACATCTCTGAATAATCTAAAAGGATATCTGGTTGGGTTTCTATTATTCCCACTTATAATCACATTACCATTTTCTAATCTAATAAAAACCGTTCCTCTTTTAAGACCATTCAACATATCTCTATTATGATTTCCCAATGGAAGATTTTCCAAGTTTAGATCTACATTTAATTTCCAAGATTTAATTTCTTGTTTTTGTTTTTCAACTGTGAGTAAACTATTTATTTTCACATCTCTAAGTTCGGATTTATTTAATCTATAAATTGGAGCAATTACATACTCACATCCGGAACTTTTATAAATTATTGATAATGCTTCTTGAGCAGAATATTTAGAATGGTAAATTTTACTATTATGAGTGGTTACGAAATGTCCATCATATATTTTCTCAATAACCCAACCGTAGATTTTGAAATCTTTATTAACTTCTTCTACTTTAACCGTAAATTCCTCACCAACTATTATTTTAGACTTTTCAGGTGTGATACCATTCACATTATTAACATCTTGAATTTCCGATTTAACTTCTTTATTAAAGAAGGATTTTATCCAATTGATAAGGTTTATCATTTATTTTTTATTTTATTATACATGAAAAAGTTGTTTTTGTTTTTATATTTTAATATATAATCTATGAAACATCTAAAACTATTTGAATCATTTACCCAAAATGTTTATTATGAGTGGCACAAACCAGCACTTGATATAATTCAAGACAGAATGTTAAACATCAGTGATGTTGATAGTGTTGGACTCTATAACAATTTAGACGGGAATATTAGATTAGATATTATCAATAGGTTTATTGCTCCTTTTTCAGAAGTTGATGCTGATGATATCAGAAGCATGATAAATGAGTTAGCATCAATGGGGGTTTATCCATGTGCTGCTATAGATGTATCAATATCCACTACTCCCGGTATCGGTAATTACTCAACTGCTTATAATTTTAGAGATGGTAATTTTGATAGAATTAATAAACATTTCATTAAATCGATTCAAACTAAAAATATTAAATCATTGAGTGTGACTTTCGAAAAGAAAATTTAATATATAATCTATGAAACATATAAAACTATTTGAAGCATTTACAAATTATATTCCAGTGAGACCAAAATGGATAGATATTTCAATTGAAATAATAAAAGATAGGTTATCAAATATTTCCGATGTTGATAATGTGGATATAGAACTTATAGATTCTAATGAAGGTGACTTTATTGAAGTCGATGTTGCTGAATTATTGAGAATATCAATTTATAAAAAGAATAGTAGTAAATTTGACGAAAGTGATTCTGATGATATTAGAAGCATGATTAAACATCTAAAATCTGTTGATATTGATGTCTATGTTATTGATGTTGATGCTGAAATAAAAGAGGATGATTATGAAATAAAAGAATTTTCATCAGATGAAATAGATGAATTTGTAGAATTTATAAAAATAGAAAATATTGGGAAGGTAATAATATTTATTGCTGGTAAAAATTAATATAATCTAATTTTTATTTTTAAATTCCGATTTCAAAATTCTCATACAATCAATACAAAGACAATCTTGATATTTCGACTGAATATAATATTGTTCGTCATCTGATAAGGTTATAGCAGAACATTGACATAATAAAATAGATCCAACTTTACATTCAAATTTTGAATTACATTTCGGACAAACTTTTTCTTCGTGTTTCATTTTCATATTCCTAGTATATTTAATTTATCATTTCTAATTTTTTGTTTATCTAATTCCATATATTGTTCTCCGGAATAAACCATAACTCCATTATCAAGTGATACAACATAAATAGGAACCTGATCATTAATATTTTGTGAATATTTATAAATGAATCCCTTTATAGCTTCATCAACAAGGTATCTTATACCGTCATCAACAAGGTATCCAGTCAATAAATTTAATCTTGAATCAATTCCCTCATATTCAGAATATAAAGTAAGATGACTTTCTTTTTTGAAGATAACTCTATCACCTATTTCAAATTTAAAAATCATATTAAAAAGATCTTCATTTCTTCATTTCTTCATTTTTTGATTTATTTTTTAGATATTCTTCTATAAGAGTTTCTATCAACTTGGATTTATTTAAGTTGTTCTCTTCTATATGTTTTAGAAACTCATCATAAAGTTCTTTATTTAGTGTGTAGAAATCTCTACTTTTTCTTTCTTTTTTCATGGACTTTCCATTTATTTTTGACTATAAGTTATATATTAGAAAATAAATAAAGTTTTTGTGAAAAATGTGAAAAATGTGAAAAAACTAATTTTGGAATTTAATATATAAAAGAAAAAGATAAATTATGAAATTAAAAATGAAATTAGACCCAATTTATAAATGGACAGGTGGTAAGAGAAAAGAGATAAAAACATTTTCAAAATATTACCCAGATTTTATTAAAAATAATGAAGATTATAAATTCATTGAACCATTTTTTGGAGGTGGTGCTGTCTATTGGAGTTTAGAAGCAGATAAAAATGTTATAAATGACATAGATACAGAACTTGTAAATTTTCTAAAAGTTGTAAAAGAAAGTCCTGATGAAATATTAAAAATGTCTAAAATTGTTTCTGATAAAATATCAGAAATATCAAAAAGAGAAAAAGAAAAATCATTAACAATATCAGAAGCAAAAACGGAAAGAGGAACTATATATTATGAATGGAGAAACAAAGATAGAAAAGATGGATTGAAATACCTATCTGATATAGATAGAGCATTTCGTTTTCTAATAGTAAATCAATTAGCATTTAATGGTATGAGAAGATTTAATTCAAAAGGTGAATTTAACATACCATACGGTAATTATAAATCATTTAATCCAAACATAAAAAAGGAACATATTGAAAAACTGAAAAATACGGATATTTTTTGTGGATCATATAAAGATGTGATGATCGATAATGATGATGAAAATACATTCATTTATATAGATCCACCATATACAAGGGAATTCAAAGAATATTCACATGATAATGTTTTTGGTAAAGATCAACAAGTGGAATTATTTAATACTTTCCAGAACATAAAAAAAGCAAGTGTTATGATTATAATAAACAAAGATGAATTCACATCGGAATTATATAAGGATTATATAAAAGATGAATATAATTTAAAGTATTCAACCAATATTAAAAATAGATATGATAATTCTGTTAAACATCTTATAATAACAAACTATTAAATCATTTTACCAAAATCTGACATCAAGTTATAATACTCTTCTTTTGTAGTTTTTATATCCAATATTTCTAAAAAATCTTTCATAAAAAGAAGGTTTGTCTTTGTGGTTATTGACATACCTTCTTCTTTTTCCCACCAACAGGTTATTAGTCCTGAAAATACATCATTTTCTTTATTTTCCAGTATCAAGTATTCGGTTATGTCAGAGATTTTATCATCAGTTGCTTTGGATTTTTCAGAATCTAAGTTCAGATTTAGTTTAGATTCGAAATAAAATATGGTGTTTTCTTTTACAAAGCATATGTCCAAATCTTTTTTACACTTATTTGTTTTTGAACCAGTTCCATAAACATCAACAAGTTCTTCATTTATTAATTCATGTCCTTTACTTTTTATCAAATCTTTGATAAATTTTTCAAATATTTTACCAAATCGGATACTTTGAGATTGATCCAATTTATTATTGTTTAATAACTTTTTAACATTAAAGTCAGTGTTTTCTTTTACACTCATTAACTCAACATTCTCATCATTTATAAGAAATTCTCTCATTTACTTTTAAAGTTTCAATTCTTAATTTCTTACCAGAGACTTTACCATTAACTCTAACTCCCTCACCCTTCAATTCAACAATTTGACCATTAATTGATAAATCACCTCTTGTTGGTTTTTTGATTTTTGGAGATAGAAATATAAACATTAATTCGCCTTCACCTGATGCGGCATTTGGGGTACTTCTTTGTCTCCAAAGAGCCTTTGATAGATTCAACCATTTTGGATTAATATATTTTTCAATATTTCCACCATTAACAAATACATCTAAGTTAATAACATTGTTATTATTAACATCAATTATACATGATTCTAATTCTTCAATTGAAGTATTACTTCTAATAATTGCAGTAATCAAAGGTTTGTTAGTCTTATTATTCTACTGTTACCGTAAGATGCTATCTTTCTTTTTGGTGGGTGCGTCTCTTCTAAGAAGAGACATATTGTAACAATGGTCCAATAAAATTGTTTCTAGCTTTTTTAAATCTTCGTTTTTCATATTCTACAAGGTAGGAATTACCCATGATATTATCAGAAATATACCAGATATTGTTGTGTAAATTGGATTATCCCTTGTTTTTTCATGTAAGGCAAGCCTTAGAAAAAATAATGTTAAAAAACTTGATATGATGAATAAAATTAATTCCATGTTTCAATAGTTAAGGTTATCTTATGAAATCCATTTACTCCTTTACCGGTTAGAATCAAATTTTGATTACTTGTTAAAAGATTTGAATCAATTTGAATTATGGTTATTGATTTCCCATCATAATGTGTTGTTATAACTTCATTTTTATTCTTTTTCTTAAAAAAATTAAATAGTTTCATAAACATTATATTTTATTTTTTTTAAAATGTTTAAAATATGAACGATTTAAATAAGTTTGTTTAATATATAGTGAATGAAACATCTTAAAAAATTTGAATCACATTCCAAAAAAAGAGAAGAAGAAATAAGATCCATTGTAAATGATAGGTTGTTATTATTTACCGATATTGGAATTCCTGTTAATTTTAACCAAAGGGGAATTTTAAGAGGTGATGGTAAATCAACTAAAGATGAATTGATATATAATCTAATTATTGGTAAAAGTAGAGATTCAATTAATGAAGAAATGATTGATAGTGTTTTATCGTTGAATAGAGACTTGAAATCAATTGGACTTAATATCATTTTAATGGAATTTAATGCGAGCACAAAACTTGATAAACAAATGAAAATTTATGGAGTTCCAATTGATAAAACCTACAACACATCGGAATATTTTAATAAATTCGATAAAATCAATATGATTTATCTTAGATATTCAGATCCTATATCCTAATTGTAATATATGAAATAATTTCAATCATTTTTAAATCCTTTAAGTAAATCATTTAATTTCAAATCTCTCTCATTCTGAATAAACTCACTGTCAAATTCTAACTCCGATCTCATACAAGTCACATACATATTAGAAATTATTAAATTTCCCTTATTTTCATTTTCACCTTTAACACTAACTCCTATTCTATCAAATTCTTTATCCGGTGATGATCCAATCAGATCTACCACCTTACCCTTTAACACACCACCTTTAATTCTAACTATATCACCTACTTTAAAATCTCTCATCTATTTTTGGTATAAAAGTATTTTCTAATGATTTTTGAGTGAAACATAATCTACCACCCACCTTAAATCCCATCTCATTCCAATCTATGTTATTTAGAAAATGAATAACCTTTTCCTTACCCATTTTATTTAAAATATCATTTTTTGGAAATATGGCTAAAACAGACCCATCATAATTTTTACAATCATTACTGAAAAATGGATTTGTATCTCTGGTTTTACAATTAACATATATTCTATCACTATCACTCTCGTATAATCCCCTACCCCATTGCCACCAATTGTTTTGATTGAATTTCTTAATCTTCCTATTAATTAATTTATCATAATGTTGATTTAAATCATCATGTTTAATATTATAAAACATCTTTTTTAATTTCCCAGTCTTCTTAGTGAATGAACAAACAAAATCCATATTCCCCTTTTCACTTGTGAAAATATCATCCATCCCACTAACAGCACCAACTTTAACAAAGAAAATATCACTAAATTTTATATAATCAGTATTGTTACTCACAAATGATATTTGACCATCTGTTAAAGTGAAATTTTTAATACCATCATTGGTTTTTGTTTTCCTTTCAAAATTATTCTTCTCAAATCTCCAAATAACAACATTTGGGCTATAACCTTTAAATAAAGTATCATCTCCATATTCATACCAATCTGTTATACCACCATTCTCATAAATAAAATGATTTAGTTTTATAGATGATGTGGCTTTTATAAACTCCCTCGGGGTTATGAAAATAATCTCACCATCATCAGTCAAATGTTCAATACATTTTCGTATGAAAAAAATATATAAATTAGTCCGATTGTCATAACCACTCAAATAAACCTTATTTTGGATTTTATCCAAAGTGTCTTTATTTATATTCTTAAACGATACATATGGTGGATTACCAATTATAGTTGGATATTTCTCATCTTCATTCAAATCAAAAAAATCCATCATCCTAAAATCATTCCTCTTATTGTCAATATCAATCTCAATTGATGTGATATCACGATTTGAATTTTCTTTAATAAAGTCTGTGAAATATCCCTTACCAGCAGAAGGTTCCAATATATCACCATTACGAATTGACATCTTAAACATTAATTCAATTATGTTTAATGGGGTATAAACCTGCCCAAGATTCTTTACTTTATCCATAAAGATTATATAAATAATTGTAAACTTAGTTTACAAAACTAAGAAATATACCATCCGATTCCGGCATCTTGATTAATTCGGAAATAATCTGATCCAACGTGAATGGTTCCATTATCAACATTTTCGTTGAATTTATCAACAGTGCTTAATATTTTAATATTACTACCATCTCCCAACATTACAAATTTATCAAATGCTCTATCATTAAACATTGACTTATATAATGTTTTGACAATATAATTTTTAAAAAGAGTATAGTTAAAATCTGGTGTGAATAATTCATCAACATTGTGTTTATTACCATCAACACATTCCATATAATCCGCAATAAATAATTTTCTATCTGAGATGGATAATTTATTTAATTCGTTCAACCAATGTTGTTGATGTTGGTGTTTTTCAATTTCAACAGCGTTTAATTGTTGATTTCTAATATTTGCAATATTGGGTGATAATTTATATTTATCACATACTTTTAAAGTTTCAATTCTGAATTTCTTACCAGAGACTTTACCATTAACTCTAACTCCCTCACCCTTCAATTCAACAATTTGACCATTAATTGATAAATCACCTCTTGTTGGTTTTTTAATTTTTGGGGACAGGAATATAAACATTAATTCACCTTCACCAGAGGCGGCATTTGGAGTACCGAGTCCAACGCTTCTTTGTCTCCAAAGAGCCTTTGATAGATTCAACCATTTTGGATTAATATATTTTTCAATATTTCCACCATTGACAAATACATCTAAGTTAATAACATTGTTATTATTAACATCAATTATACATGATTCCAATTCTTCAATTGAGGTATTACTTCTAATAATTGCAGCAATTAGAGAATCTAAGATGCTATCTTTCTTTTTGGTGGGTGCGTCCCTTCTAAGAATTGACATATTGTAACAATGGTCCAATAAAATTGTTTCTAGCTTTTTTAAATCTTCGTTTTTCATATTATAGATATATATCCTACAAGGTAGGAATTTTTATTGAAAATAACAAATTTTTTTAACTAAAAATTAAATGTCATATTCCTAAATTTTTTAAATTATTTTCTCTTTTCAATCTCAAACCTTCGTAATAGGGTAAAGTATTTAATTTACTAAAATTAATGATATTCGAATCAATTCCATTTTCAACCATTTGCATTAAACTGAGGTGAGAATGTGGATTGGGTGATGTGAATAGTAGTCTATTTAAATCTTTGATATAATAAAAGTATTCTTGTTTATTATTTTCATATTCACAATCAATGTGATCTAAATATGTTAGAAATAAAACTTTATTTATTGACAAATTGGTGTCATCATCTTTAAATATACATGCTATCAATGAAATAATAAATATAACCCACCCCACTATAATTGATACTTCATTTAATGGATTGTGAATTTTATATTCAATAACACCATTTTTAATGGGAAGTGGTT
>Ga0214193_1000432_pt1 | contig 9849 bp, 10 predicted proteins | sample TroBogEpilimnion_10_FD_153031 | JGI IMG/M metagenome (GOLD analysis project Ga0214193, IMG submission 153031) | Freshwater microbial communities from Trout Bog Lake, WI - 05AUG2008 epilimnion | ecosystem: Environmental > Aquatic > Freshwater > Lake > Epilimnion/Euphotic zone | place: Trout Bog...
TACCAGCGTCAACATCAGAGATAGACTTCAAGAAGTACAAGTTAACAGCATCTTCATAACCCAATACACCGTCTTTACATGTCTGATTAAATCCACCTGCGTTCAGGTCCGTCAAGTAACTAGATACTTGGTTGTATACCGCTTTATAACGATTGTTACCATCTGTTACACCGAAGTATTGGAGAGCATCAGCGTAGTTGAATACAAGCGTACCGCCTACATGATAGTCAAGACCATCTTTGGTACCTGTTTGACCCTTGAACATATCGTACCAGTACTTACCAGTTTCGAAGTTATAGGTCTTAGCTACACACTCAGATGCTTTTACCGCCCATTCATCATATAGCTTGAACTGGTTATTAGCTGTATATGTTTGCTTAAGGATATTCGTTACTTCTTTTTCGTGTGACAAAGCGTATTCTTGAATAACGAATACACAAGTTGCCATTTGGTTTACGAAGTCTTTGGTAGATACCACATCTGTAAATCCGCTGAGGTTATCAAAAGCAAGCTTATCACCTGGCGTCCACGTAACACCGCCTGTGATTTGTTTATTAACGGTTTTACCTGTAAGCTTACCATTCTTAACCTCTTTCAAAGGTATGGTATATCCAGTTTTTTGTGACTTGATAAGGTCTTTGATTGCTTCGATATAGTCATCGTTAGGTGCAGGTACGAAGTTAACCGCTTCAGCATCATAAGTTGTAGGGTCTGGGTTAATCGCTACCTTATTAGCTGAACAATAGTTCACAGCTACAACCCAGTCACCATCACCGATTACGGCTGAGATAACAGAACCCTTAAGGCTTTGAGGATTGTCTTTCCATGCTTTAGGTCCTATCAGCTTGTCTTCACCATATGATAGACCAATAGCACCGATGTTTTTGATATGATACTTGCCTTTACCAAACTTTTGGTCAAGTGCTTGTTGAGTAGTTGTCTGGTAGTATGGACCACCATCACCCATGATACTAACAGCAAACGCTGATTTTTCAGAAGTAGGATTAGCATTACCAGCAGCGAGTTCTTCAACGAATTTGAGTTGCATATTACGAAGGTCGTTAACACCATCCATACGAACTATTTCGAGATTTACATCAGCAGCTTCCATAAGACTACCTTTGGTAGTACGAGGGCCACCATTAGCTACAATCATACCAGAGTTACCATTCCAAGCGTATTCAGCGATACGCATAAGTGGCTTATTGGCTACGCTGGTTGATGGCGTGGTAGAAGGCAAAGGCAGCTTTTCGCCTTTGGTTACGTTGTCAAGCTTATCTGAACTAAGGGTAAGACCCTTGAGTTGTTTTGAAGCGGTTACGCGCAGACCTGGCGATACGAAATATACCCCTACAAGAAGTACTGCGATTGCAAGAGTTACTATGATACCCTCAGCAAGTGTTGTTAGTTTTTTTGTTTTTAGAATTGCTCCCATTGTTATTTTGTTTTTTTTTTTGTTTTTAAATGTTTACGTTACAAAGGTAATAAATGTATTTTATACTACCAAGTTTTTTTTGTTAAAAATTATTAGAACATATCTCCAAAGCCACCAGACTTAAGCTTATCACTCGCTGTGAGTTGATAGTCAGGGTTAGCGTACTGCTTAGCTTGAGGTATGATGTCTTGACCAACCTTAATCTTATCGGCAATCTGGTTGAGATTAGCGTAGAGTTCGTCAGAGTCGAGCGTATAGTTGCTAGTAAGGGTCTCGATATCCTTCAAGTTACCAGCAGTCATAGCGATATCGGCAGAGATTGTAGATGTCACAACATCAAGAGCATAGTCAAGTTCCCATCCCTTCGTGAAGCCAAGTGCTGACTTTGCAGCTGTTGTTGCGGCATTGGCTTTTTGACCGAATGCGTAGTCTTTCTTAAGCATTTCAACCGTAGCATCGAAGTCGGCTACCTTTATTTCCATAGCGGTTTCAACCATGGTAAGCTTTTGACCCATCTTCTTCATAACAGCGGCACGACTACCATACTTCTGAACGAAGTCCTTGGCTTGAGTCAACTTATTAGCAACACGCTGTGCTTCAGCAAGTGCTTTTTGAAGTTCAGATGCCTTATTTACATATTCATCATCAGACTTAGCTTCGACACCTCTGGCCTTAACCATATTATCCATATCGGACTTAATCTTTTCTGCTTTGCCTTGAAGTGCTAGTATCTTTGATTGACCAGCTTCAGCTTCTTTTTCAGAATTGGAAGCTTCGATTTCCATTTCTTGCTTGAGTTGAGCGATATTGCTTTTGGCAATACGGAAGGTGGTTTGGTTTTGTATCATCTTATCACGTTGAGCTTCAAGTTCAGCGAATGGGTCATACTTGATAACAGCTTTGTGTAGTTCACGTGTAAGGATACGTATACCCTTAAAGATTACAGGTGCTGCTACTACCAAAGCCACCAGCATTATACCTGTTGCTGCAAGTGCCAGCATTTGACCAAGAGCCACGAATACTGGAGGTAGAACATAGGTCCACAGAAGATAACCAACACCTACGATAGACGCTAGCTTAAGGAACCAGAAGAGGTCTTTTTCACCCTTTCTGAAGTTATCAACCTTCGTTACGATTTCGTCTTGGTTGAAGTGTTTTAGGATTGGGAGCGCAGATAAGTCTGCATTGATATTATTTGAAATTTTTGTTTGAGTAGCCATTTTATTTTATTTTATGTTGTTTACAATACCTGTCTTTACTTGCTGGATAGAAGTCACCACTTGTGTCTTAGCAGAATCGTTAGCTGCAAGCTTGCTATCGATTTCAGCTATCATTGGCATATACTTACCTTCAATAGCTGATAACTTGCTTTGACGGTCATTGAGTTGAAGGTTCAAAGCATCTATTTGCTGCTTTATCAAATCAACCTCATGAGATAGTGATTGGTTTTCGTTATTTTTTTGTGTAAGGAGTTCTTGCTTCTTAGCGTTACCCTTAGCCACATAGTCTGAATAGACCTTCTGGATTTCATTGATGTAGAAATCAGCTTGTTGCAGAACCTTATCCTTGCTTATGGTCTTATCCATTCCATATCCCATAGCATAAGCCATCGTATATATTTGTGGATTATCAATACCACCATGAGTGATAGCTTGGTATAACTCATAGAAACCAAATCCAGCTTGCTTTAGCGAATCGAAACCCTTCTGATAGGTTTCCAGTGCCTTATTCAAGTGGTCTTGAGAGAATGGCATGAAGGTGCTTGCTGGTGTCGAGAATGCCGACATATCTGTGTTAGGCATTGATACTACGTTTGTAGCTTGTTGAACTGGAAACTTAATCTGAGATGAAGCTTCTGATGTTTGTTCTGATGATTTATTATCACCATCTTCATCAGTTAAGAATAGACTTTTTAATTTCATGTTAATTTTATTTTTATTAATGGATACAAAGGTACGTATTAAAAACGATATTTCCAAATAATAATGTAGAATTTTTTTGAGGGGGAGAAAAGAACAGGGACTCGTGGGAGACTTCAGGACGAACCTAGGCCATATGAACCGTTCACAGTCACTAGGACTGCTACACGAGTTTATTCTTGTAGGGTATTGCAGATTCGAGCTGCAACTTGAACTGGTGTATGAGCACCCTTCAATATACCCTATGTGAGTGGCAAGATTGATTTTATTTTTATGCTACCAGTTACACCACAGGTCTACCTCTATTTTTGACCTGCTGAGATTCGAACTCAGACCTTTTGATTCACAGTCAATTTTTTGTTTGTTTGCTGAACCAATCTTTTTACACTCTGTTTAGGTCAGAGGAACCTTTTGAAATAGTCTACGCAATTCCTCACGTAGACTATCTTGATTACTTACCAGCACCAGTAACGTTGATTGAACCAACAGAACTAGCTCTGGCTCTTTCGATAGATGCAGAACGCTCAGCATCCAATTGTGAATAAAGCTTAGTCACTTGGTCTTCAAGAAACTTGTTCTTTTCAGCCAATACACCAATCTTAGATGCGTTCTCAGCTGCGATAGCCTTGTTCTCAGAGTTCAACAATTTGATGTCGTTCTCGTACTGAGTCTTAAGAGCGTTTGTTGCAACTGCAACTGCTTTCTTAGCTTCAGCTTCAGCGTTAGCCTTGTAATCGCCGAATTCTTTTTGCAAGCTATTCCATTCAGCGTTAGTTACCGCTACCTTGCCATTAGTGTTCAAATAGCCAAGTACCACACGCTCAGCGTTAGCCTTCATGTTCAATTCGAACTCAACTTCAGCTTGACGAGCCTTCTCAGCGTACTGAACATCTAGTTCAGCGATTTGCGCTTCCTTGCTTGCTACCTGAAGAGTGAGGTCTTCTGATTGTGATGTAAGAGTTCTTACGGTTTCTACAGCAGTGTTCAATTCAGATACTGCTTTAGTGATGTGTTGTGCAGCTTGACCTAATACGTATTCAGTCGATGCGCTACCTTTTTTTGTGGTTGTTGTTGTTGTTTTACCAGCCATTTTTTTCTTGTTTATAGAAATTGTTATTGTTCGTTTATATGTTATAAAGATACTAAATAATGATGGAAAAGTCAAGTATTTTTTTAGTATTTTAGCATTTTATTTGATTGATTATCAGCTGCTTATGAAGGCTAACCTACCATGTAAGCTGCGTTTGAAAGCTTAGCAATCTTAGCAAATTCCATTTCGTCTTGAACGTATTCAATGAATTCTTTTTGTTCAAGCTTAACCACCATATTAACATCCCATTCAAACATCTGAATGATTTTATCGTAGTTATCGGAATTGTTTATTGGGCTAACCAAATTAAGGTGTAGCTTTAATTCTCCGTCTTGTGCTTTTTTAGTTAGTTCAGAGAGTTGCTTGATAGCTTCTTCCTTATAAGCTATCACGGCTTTATTATAAGCTTCGATATGAGCCGCTTTGTTTTCTTTAATTTTTTCGATTAATTGAGCCTTGCTGACTTCAATTATTCTATTACCGAACTTCATCATGGGTAAGTGTTTAATAAGTGTTATTTTGTGATTCGAATAGGATTTGAACCTATATCTCAGCTAACGCTGAACTCTGTCTAATTGAGCTACCGAATCATTTTCTATCAAGTTATCTACGCTTACAAGCACCGACTTGAGAACACAAGTTTGCTTAATCATAGTGTGCATCTTGTCAATTGTAGACCCCAGCTAGAGTGTTTAACCCTTGTTCGACCTCAAAAGGTTTCTTACTTATACCATAGAATTGCGATATAAGATTACGGGGATTTCCCAGTCCTTTTAGTATTGGCCCACTCAGCGGTGGCTTTACCTTGATAGTTGTGGCCGAAGATGGAATCGAACCACCAACCTTTCTGTCCGAACATAAGTTCTCGCAAACTGCTCTACCATTGCAGCTATTCGACCTTTTAATCTCGTAGTTTTTAAGGCTCAGGCGATTACATTTCTGCTCACCCCAAGTAACCGTGATTAGTACAAACCTATAAGTTTCTTACTTAGAAGATACTTTTTTTGATGTTTTCAAAATATCTGTTTTCAAGAAGTTATTGCTAACTTCTTTGTTTCTTTTCATACCAGCCAATACACCAGCGAAAGTCATTCTTTCAACACCTAATTTTTCAGCCATCTCAGCGTTGGTCTTTTTGTTACCATACTTAAGAATGTATGATTTGATTTGTTTTGTAGTTTTCATTTTTAGTATTTAAAACTTGTTGTTATTACTGATGCAAAACTACTAGTTATTTTTGAAACTTGCAAGTTTTGTTTAAAAAATATTTAGTCTAAATAAATGTTAAATACCGAAATAGAAAAATCATCAAGCCAATAAGCATTCTCAAGGAAAAAATTAAATGCAACCATATCATCAGCTTCCAGAGCTTCTTCAAGTTTTTTAACCAATAGATTAGCGGCTTTTTGTAGTAGTGTTTTTATCATGGTGCAAAGATACCAAATAATTAAATAACATGCAAGTTAATAACAAAAAAAAAGCTCCATAACGGAGCTTTTGCGGACCTACATTACACCATAAGTCCGTTGAGCATTTATTTAAAATGTAAATTCAGATATTTCATCTTCACTAAATTGTTGTATGTATTGGTTTAGCTTCGTTTCGAAATCATATTCCAACTCCAACAATTCATGTGTTAGTTTTTCCCAATCCTCAAACCCTAGACTATGTTCTTCCAAGTATTTGTCATTCTGAATGGCAAACTCATAAAATGACCAATAAGCAATTTCTATCCTAAGCCCATCTGTTAAGATACACTCAAAATAACTCTCTTCATTTTCCATCGTCATGGGTATGAACGACTTGATTCTTTTTGAATTCATAGTATAAAGCAAGGACCCTGTAGTGACTAGCTACAGGTTTGGTTGTCAACCATCCTTTTAGTGGAGAGCTGGGAAATCGAATCCCACCACAAACCTTGCAAAGGTTCATCGCCAGCCTTGGTACATGGCCCCCCATGACGGTCATGCTTTTTAAAGAGTGCAATATCAATTCGTCTCTATTGGTGCGCACTAGGGTTCGAACCTAGATTCCCCGCTATGCGCGAGAGTTCTGCCGATTAAACTATACGCTCTAACTACACGCTGTCCGACTGCCATCTTTCCTTGTGTAGAATGGCTTTGACTATTCCTTTCAACTGGCAGGTCTACTCATTTTGTCTCACCATTTTTGCGAATACGGAGGGTATTGAACCCTCATTTTTACTGACGTGACAGGCCAGTTCCTACTCCTGTAGGCTCACGCATCCATATAAAATTAAACAGGTCTTCGTCTCTCCTAGCTGGCCCACTAAGCCCGACTCGAACGGGAAATGCTAGCAACCCAATCCAGCTTGCCTTTTCAGGTGTTTAATTTTAGCGCGGAATATGAGGGGTTCGAACCCTCGACCTTCCCCGTGACAGGGGGATATTGTAACCAACTCTACTAATATTCCGTATATCTGTCTTTCCAGATTGTCATTGGTACTGCCAAGGGGAGTTGAACCCCTCTTTAAAGGTTGAAAACCTTTCGTCCTAACCGATAGACGATGGCAGCATTTTATAGAGTTTCTTACCGTATGATAGGTTTGATAAGGGTTTCATTCAGGCTACTCTATTTACCCTGCTGCTGCATCATAGCACTTCATAATGAAGTTACACTTCTACAGATTTTCGTTGGTTTTTGTGTACCAGTCTATCAGCTCCATGTGGTAGGGGGTAGATTCGAACTACCGACATCTAGGGTTTCACTCTAGTACTCTACCACTGAGTTACCCTACCAAGTGTGGTGACAACAGGTGTCGAACCTGTATCTTCCGATTTTCAGTCGGACGCAGAGACCATCTTTGCTATATCACCATTATAAAACAAAAAAGCTTGACCATTTCTGGCCAAGCTTTTTTGTTTTCTAGTTACTTTCAATTTAACTTAAGACAATAGTTGACCACCTAGGCTTTTATCGGCCTCGGCTGCGAATTCAAACGCAAAATCAAATATGTTAGCAAAAGTTCTCATTGTATATGTTTTGTGGGTTACCCCGTTTTTTAATTAAATATCTCTTTGTTTATAAATGTACTGCAAAGGTACTAAACTTTTTTTTATTTGTCAAGCTTTTTGTAGTATTTTTTTAGTTTAAATATCTCCAATAACCATAAACCCATCTAACCCTATTTCCATATGCGTCAAGTATCCAATAACCATCTACCCATACTCTTACTGGAATGAGCATTCTGTATCCACGATAATAACCACCGTAGGGTCTTGGTGCGCAATAGTTATGATAGCCTCCACCATAGCCACCGCCATGATAACCTCCATGGTATCCACCATGATAGCCTCCGCGTTGTGCTGAAGCTGTGAAAAATAATCCTAGAATTAATAGGATAGTAAATAAAATTTTTTTCATAGTTTTTTTTAGATATAAATATACAAAATATATGCCAAAAATACAAGGTGACCAAGGAGAGACTCGAACTCTCACGCCCTTACGAGCACCAGCTTCTTATACTGGCGTGGCTGCCATTACACCACTCGGCCATTTGTGAAATCATGCGCATGATTTCACTTGGTTAGTATAGGACTCGAACCTATACGTCATTACCTAGCTTAACCTAGTCTGGACACCAGTTCCCTCCCATTATAGTTAAACCATTTTTCGGGATAAGACCAGCACGTCTACCAATTACGTCAACTAACCATTGTAGGGAAGAGGGGACTCGAACCCCTACGCTTTGCAGCACGGAGTTCTAAGCTCCGCGTGTCTACCATTCCACCACCTCCCCAAGTTCCTACACTATCGTGGTAGGGAATGAAAATCTACAATGGCCATTATAAATTTTCAGACGGTCAAGGTTTACTGAAGCTTCTACTGCGCAACCCTTCCATAAACACAGCTTGTTGGTCTAGTGGGATAGTGGGACTCGAACCCACACGTCTGTGAAGACAGCGGTTTTTGAGACCTCCCTGTATACCATTTCCAGCATATCCCCATTTAAGACCCGAACTGTGCAGTCTTATGCTAACGTTTACGCGTTAGGCTTTTGGTACTCTGCACTCTTGACATAACGAGTGATTTCCTAGAACACTAGACACCTGTCTAAGGTGGTTTGCAAAGTTGTGACCAAGGTGGGAGTCGAACCCACAAGCTCTTACAAGCGTCAGATTTTGAGTCTGATGCGTCTACCAGTTTCGCCACTCGGCCATAAAACAAATGGGATGCTCACTCATCCAAAGCCTAGCCGACAGAACGTGATTATCTTTCTGTTCTCAGCCACGTTTTATTTCAGAATTCGACCTCTTACTTTTACGTTATACGCTACTGCGTACCGATTCTTACATTTGTTTGTGGGGATAACGGGAGTCGAACCCGTACAGATTTTCAGGTCTACCAGATTTTCTTACTACTATAGTTTTCACTACCAGATTATTGCTGTTTGTAGTCTGGACTATACCTTAACCATATCATTACTGACTTAGGTTTTCCGTGTCTAGTCTCTACACCTTCTTCATTAGAGAAGCTTGGCTCGGTATTCCCAGTTTAAAGGGTTCACCGAATTTACGGAATTCTACTCAGAAGCTTTAGCTTCTGGCACTCATATTTTTTGCTCGATAGTTATCAGTTAAAGCATGACAATTCGGACACAATAATTCTAGGTTTTCAATCCTATTATCAAATTTATCACCATTAACATGATGTAGCTCCAACGGTGTCTTAACTCCAAGCCATTCAGTATTATTACATTTTTCGCATTTGTGCTCTTTATATCCAAGTTTCAATAATTGATTTTTTAATACATAACTTGATAATGGAGCACCACTACTATACGATGAATCTTTAATTAGCTTCCAAGAGATGTCTTTTTCTTTAGACCAAGTTTTACCTTTATTCCAAACTTGTCCATGAAAATGAGAAGTATCAATCTCAAAGTTTTTAATCTTAACCTTAATGTTTTGGTAATTTCCACCAGCTTCTTTAAGACCAAGTTTTTTTAACACTTGTCTTATTGAATTTGATTCTTTTACTATCTTTTCTAAATTTTCTTTTGTGTATTTATGATTCATATTAATAAATATGAGCAGAACACAAAAAAGATTTAAGTCTGACGCGTCTACCAGTTTCGCCATATCCCCATAATTCAAAGAACAATACAAAGGTACTAGTATTTTTTCAAATTTCCAAGTATCTGTTTATTTTTTTTGTGCTCCTACGTGGAATCGAACCACGTCAACTTGGATGTAAACCAAGCGTACCACCATTATACGCTAGGAGCAGTTGTGATAGCAATAGGAGTCGAACCTATCATCAAACCCCTAAGTGGGGCTGCTTTCTCCCCTTCAAGTTCCGAAGGAGCTTTACCGCTAAGCTATGCTATCTGTTGAAGCGGTGGGACTCGAACCCACGATAGCTGCCTTGTAAGGACAGTGCTT
>Ga0214193_1000440_pt1 | contig 9728 bp, 1 predicted proteins | sample TroBogEpilimnion_10_FD_153031 | JGI IMG/M metagenome (GOLD analysis project Ga0214193, IMG submission 153031) | Freshwater microbial communities from Trout Bog Lake, WI - 05AUG2008 epilimnion | ecosystem: Environmental > Aquatic > Freshwater > Lake > Epilimnion/Euphotic zone | place: Trout Bog...
CCAGCAACTATGGGCATTGCAACATTACCCGGATCTACACCTACAGCAAACACTTCTACTACAACACCCGCTACAACAAACACATCCACTCCAGTCACAGCCCAATCTATATTAGCCAACTCTGGCGGGAATAATGCTGCAATTGTTAAGGCGATGGATACCAACAATATCACTCCAGCTCAAATGGCAGCCGCCACTGGATTTACTCAATCAGAAATTCAAGCTCTTTATAACGCCAATGGTGGAACTAAGTTTACATCTACAGCCGCAGCAACTCCAACAGCTCAAGTTTCTACTCAATTACAAAATGCGGCAGCAGCTTTAAACAACCCAGCAACAAAAGACACGGGCATTGCAACTTTAAACAACTTAATTCAAGCCAATGGTTTAAATGCAAGTCAGATACAGTCAATGTTCCCAAGTGTTGACTTAAGCCAATATTTTAGTCAAGGTGTAACCGCACCGGGTAGCTCTTCTTATGCTGCTCCTACTCCAACACCAACTCCAACACCTACACCTACTCCAACGCCAGCATATACAGCTTATACTACCCAACAAATTCAAGATTACATCAACCAAAATCCCGGTGTAAACGTAGCTTTGGCTGAACAACAAATGAATGCAGATCCAAATGCAGTTAATTCGGCTATCCAAGCAATGGCTCCTCCTGCCAATAATCCTTTGGCTCAGATCATTCAAAATGAACAAGCAAGTCAACCTGCTTATGTAGCACCTACTCCAACTCCTACTCCAGCACCAACTCCTACTCCTGCTCCATCCCTTCCTGCCACCACAGACACCATCACGCAGATTGTGTCTCAGGGTCAAGCCGCAGGCCAGACACCCACTCAAATGGCCGCATCACTCATTGCACAAGGTATCCCTGCGTCTGATGTGATTGCTGTGGTCGGCCCACAAAACGCAGATGTAGTGAATCAAGCCTACGCTGCCGCCTCTGCCCCTGTTAATGGCGCTTCGTTTGGATACGACACTGCCGCTGACGGTGGATTGATGGAATTGCATTATGCTATGGGTGGTTCAACGCCAAACCAACCAAGATATCTACAAGGCCATACCGATGGTATGGCCGATGAACTCAATACATCCATTGATGGAATTCAACCTGCCAAGTTAAGCCACGGCGAATTTGTTATTCCTGCGGATGTTGTATCTCATTTGGGTAATGGAAACTCTGATGCAGGAGCCAAAAAGCTCTATGAGATGATGAGCAGGGTTCGCAAAGCCAGAACTGGTAATGAAAAACAGGGTAAGAAAATTGACCCTGATAAATTCATGTACGGCGGTCGTGCTTATGCCAAAGGTGGTGTTGCTACATTTGCAGATGCAGGATCAGTTCCTGCCGCTGTCGGATCCACTTCAGGAATCCCTGGGGTCACCAATACAGGCGGCACAGCCAGCCAAGGGCTATCCTCATATGTTGCTCCTTACGTGACAAATATGCTAGGACAAGGCCAAGCCTTGGCCAATACATCCATGCCTGTTTATCAAGGCCCATTGACTGCGGGGCAGTCAGCCCTACAGAATCAACAATTTATGGGTTTATCAGAAATGGCGCAGACTGGCTATGACCCAATGCAATATCAAACGCAGAATTGGAGCAATCAAGGCGCTTCACAAATGCCCGATTTATCCGTTCCAAGTCAAACTCAATCGGTTAGCCAAGCGGCCAATCAAGGCACAGCAGGCTATGGCCAGCCTATGAGTTTAAACATGGATCAAGGTTCTAGTCCGGCTGCTCAGTACATGAACCCATATTTGTCTCAGTCACTTCAGCCTCAATTAAACCTATTGGCTCAGACTGCACAAACCAATGAACAAGCCGACTTGGGTAAGTTAACATCTCAAGGTGCATTTGGAGGATCACGCCAAGCCGTGCTTCAGGGTATGGATCAGAACGCCCTCTTGGGTCAGCAGGCCAGCCTAATTGGTCAAGGCTACAACACAGCCTACAACGATGCCCAATCTCAGTTCAATGCTGATCAACAAAGACAAATGCAAGCTCAACAAAATACCGAAGCTTCTCGCCAATTTAGCGCTAACTTTGGTCAACAGAATTTGACTGCTCTTGGACAAGCTGGGGGAGTTCAACAAGGCATTCAAAACGCCGCAGATACAGCTGCATATGCAGAGTTCCAGAAACAGCAACAATACCCCTACCAGCAGTTGGCATTTGAACAAAGCTTGTTGCAAGGTCTTCCTACAGGCACTACAACCACTACGCCAAATGCCATGTCAGATTTGGGTACTGCATTGGCGGCTTTGGGAGTTGCTCAAAATCCTGCGCTTTCTAGTATATTTGGCACTTCAACTGGCACTTCAAACCCATAAGGATAAATCATGGCAGTGAATCTGTTTAAGGCTCAGGATGATTTAAACAACCTGATTGGTCAGGCAAAAACACCAGAGCAAATTTCTGCGGCCAAGGTTTACCTTAATCAATTGGCCAATGGCGCTAATAAAGAGATCCCACAATTCATGGCTCTTAATGTCCTGAACCAGATGGAATCATCCAATCCCACGCCTCCCCCGCCAACTGGAACGCTCAAAGACAAGCTGACTGGAATTGCCCCACAGCAGCCACAACAAGGGATGCCTCCCCAACAAGGCGCACCTGTTCAGGGCGCACCAATGCCTGCTCCACAACAGCACCCACAAGCCATGACTTCAGGTGGTATTGCCCATCTGCCTGTTGATGAGAAGATGTACAACTTCAAAGAAGGTGGAGTGATTGGGTTTAATACTGGAGATCCTGTCCCAGAACCAACCTTTAAAGGCTTATACAACCAAGCTAAACAAGAAGCCGCAGACTATGCCCAGAATATGGAAAAGCCTGTTGATCCTGATGTAGCACGGGCGCAGTACATTAAAGACCATCCTGAAATGGCCATGTTAGGTCAATTACCCGGCCAAGAATTGCAAAAAGGCATAACCAAACAAGAAGCTGCACAAAATGCAGAATACCAGAGACAACTAGATCAAGGCAAAACTAACCAAGCAATGGGTCTTTCTAACGCTTTATTACAAGCCGCAGAACAGACTCGTGGAACAAGAGGCTTGGGTGGTTTAGGCCCAGCATTGGCTGGGTTTGGTGGAACATTCAATGCTTCTACAAAAGAAGAGCAAGAGCGTGTAAACAAGCTTAATGCCACCAAACAGGAAAAAGACCTGTTAATCTTGAAATACAAGAGCGACCTTGAGTCCGCTCAAAGGGCGGCGGCTGAAGGTAGGTTTTCCGAGAAATTGGCCTATCAACACAGCATGGCTGATTCCATTAACAAAGCCAAGCTCATGGGCTTTGATCTTGATTCTAAAGCTCTTACATCTGCTGCTGGTATTGAGGAGGCTAATATCCATGCCGCCGCAACTAACGCAGCGGCTAATAAGCCATCGGACTTCATGAATTCCTACAACATTCTTAAATCCGATCCTAAGAATCAAAATGCTTCACAAGAAGAACTTCTAAGAAAAGCTTCTATTGCATTACACGCCCCTCAAGAAGGTGGCGTACAGGAAAGAATGTTGTCATTTGCTATGGGTCAAAAAGCCAAGATTAGAGAAGACATGAATATCAAGATTGGCTTGATGAGTCCCAAAGGTTCTCCTGCTTATGAAACGGCTCAGGCTGAGATAGCCAAAAGAGAAAAAGCAATCGATGATCAAATTTCTCAGTTCATGGGTGGTAATATGCCTACATCTTCTACTGAAGTTCCTACTCCCACGGCAGCGCCGGGGGGTTTGCCAAAACCATCAACTGCTGGATTCACTAATTTTAGTGTTCAATAATAATGCCAAGATATTCCATTACTGCTCCTGATGGGAAGACTTATTCAATGGATGGCCCTGCTGGGGCCACTCAAGATCAAATAGCGCAAGCGGTTTTGGAACGTTATCCTTATTCAGGATATTCAACAGAGCAATTAAAGAGCATACCTACTGCTTCAACCTCCACGGCAGACTTCTTGCGTCAGGTTGGACAAGGTGGTGTTAGTGGGGCAAAGTCTTTAACCGATCTATTTGGTGCAGGCAATGATAGCCTATCCAAGGCAAATGAATATCTTGCTAAAGGATTATCGCCACAGCTCCAAGAAGAACAACGGATCAATCAAGAGCTTCAAGAGAGATCTAAAGGTAAAGGCATACTTGAAGAGCTATCAGCCAGTCTGCGCCCTGCTCTACAGCATCCGTTTACATCAGTTGCCTCTGGCTTAGTATCCAGCGTTCCTTTGATTGCTGGTGCTGCCTTGGCAGAACCATTGGGTCTAGGAGTTGCCGCCGCAGGTGGTATTGGCGCTTTAATGGGACTTGGTGGGCAAAAAGGCCAGAATTACCAAACAGTCCATGATGAGGCCATTAGGCAACGTAAGTCAGAACAAGAAGCCGAATCCCTTGGACAACAAGCCGCAGAGTATAGTCTTAAGAATGCACCAAGCCTTGCTTTAGGTGCTGGGCTAGGAGCGTTAGAGGGTGAGTTTGCTGCACCAGCCAAATTAAGTAGATTCCTCAATCCCGCCAAATTGGAAGAGGGAGCAATTAAGAATTTACCCAAGCCAACCTTTGCCAAGGCTCTTGGGCAATCTTCTCTTGAGGGTGGTGGAACTGAATTCCTGCAAGGCGCAGGAGCGCAGTTGGGTTCTAATCTAGCCTTACAAAACGCAGGATTTGATACCCCTCTTATGGAAGGCGTTATGGGTGCTGGTGCTCATGATGCTTTGATTGGTGCTTTGACAGGAGCGGCAGTATCGCCTGCTCAGTTAAGTAGTCTCAAGCGGGAATATGATGCTGACCAAGCCAAGATCCTAACAGAGGAAGCTGCCAAGAAACAGAAGGAAAGCGCAGATCTTCTAGCCAAATTCAATGAACAGAACCAAATCAATCCCGAGCTTTTAGCTCTTCCTGCGCCTGCTCCGAAAGTTGAAGGCAATCAGGCTGAACAATCCCTATTCAACCCTCATGGTAACTACACGGCAGAAGAGCTAGGCCCAGAGCGTGTAGCGGCTATTGATGCCCACAGGGCAGACAATGGTAAGCCTCCATTAAAGAGCTATTCAATTGAGGACATTGTTGATGCAATGCCAAGCCAGTCTCTGCATCCTGCCGACACTCGGGTCAAAAACCCAGAAGGCGAGAGAGCTGATTTAAACGCATTGATTGCCAACAAGGTGGGTTATACCAATGAGAAGGTAAGCCCACAAGATGTGGTCAACAAGGCCATAGAGAGAAATGTAGATACCTCTGGCGAAGGCTTTAAAGACTTCCTAAGACGCACCACAGGTATTGGTGAACTGAACATGATGACGGACGGCCAGAGGTTCGCCGCCCAACAAGCATTGCAGAAGATGGAACCCCATACAGGGGAAGCTCCTTTGATCCTGCCCCGGGGTACAACTGCCACCCATTTCGATGCAGATCAGCGTTTAAACAGCATCAATGCTTTAGACCAACTGGGTGGGAACATTAGCCAAGAGAAGGCTATTGAAACCATCAAGAAGACCACAGGGCTACAAAGAGACCAAGATGCACAGCATATGATTGCTGACCTCGTGCGGTCTGGGGATTTTGATTTAAACAAGGAAAATGAGCTGGAGCAACCCAGCTCTACATCCTATCTACCCCCAGGCTACCATATTGAAGAAGGTTCGTTTAAAGAGGGTGAAGCCCCTGAGCATTTCAAGATCATGGCCGCCGACAAGGAACTTGGTATTGCTGACACCCAAGAAGCCGCAGAAGAGAAGAAGAACAAGTATCTAGAGACTAGGGCCAAGAAATCAGAAAGCATCGATAAAGAAATCGAGCAAAAGCAGGCTGATGTCCAGAAATCAAAAGATGATCTAGAAGCAATGGAGGCTATGGGAGAAGGCAGGACTCCCGCCTATCAGAAGGCATCTGCCGACCATGCTGCTTTAGAAACAAATACCCAAAAAGAGATTGGTGATTTAAACAGGACTAAGTCTGAGTTAGATCCTGAAGTCAATCCTCTTTCAATCAAGGCTGGCAACATCGTACCCAAGACCCGCAAGGGCTTCACGATCTTCAAGAATAACCAGTCTATTGGTACTTTCCCTGACCGTAGTACGGCAGAGAAAACCATTGCCGCCAACCTGACCACCAAAGAACTAGAGCAGTTAACAGGCGATAAACGCAGACGTAGCTTTGCTCGCTTGGCCGATCAAGAGCTTAATGACAGGGTAACAACTGGCATCAAGGTCAAAGTGACCAAAGAGTTTGAACAAGCCGCTCCTGAACTAGGAAAACAGCTAGAAGCCATGTTGGCCAAGTTTGGTCTAAAGGGTGTGGGATTAAAGCTCATGAGTACCCTTGGTGGAAACGAAGGTGAGTATGCACAAAGCCTCATCAAGATAGCCTTGGATATCACCGATCCAATTGGTGTATTGCGCCATGAATCAGTTCATGCATTGAAGGCGTTAGGATTCTTTACCGAGAACCAATGGAACGCTTTGAGACGCATGGCCAAGGATAAATGGATCAAGGAATACCTCAAGGATAAACCTTTTGCTGAAGGCAAATCCCGTTATGACGCATACATGGAGATGTACAAGGGGGATATGAATGCCATAGAGGAGGAGGCTATAGCCGATGCCTTTAGGGATTTTGCAAAGAACGGCAGCCCACCCGGGATGATTGCTGCGTTGATTAAGCGTTTAAACGAGTTCTTTGAAGCCATCAAGAATGTTCTATCCGGAAATGGATTTAACACAGCCAATGATGTCTTTGAGAAGATCGAGAAGGGTGAGCTTGTTGCAGGTGAAGTTAAAAACAAACCTACTCAAGGAAAATTTTCATTTAAACAATATTCTGAAACAGTACCAAAAGAACCGGGTACTACGCCAATTAAAGAAGGCTATGTCCGTTTATACCATCAGACGGATGGTGACAATTTAAGACAAATTGAAAAAGAAGGTTTGCTACTTGAACGTGCTAAAGGCATTGAAGGGCCAAAAGCAATTTATGCAGGAGAAACTCCATTCTATGGAGAGGTTTCCAGCAGACCAACCCTTGAATTCCAAGTTCCTAAAAAGGATTGGGATGCACCATTTGTTTTGAGAAATGTAAAGCCAGAAGATTTTATTTCTGCACATTACCCTTGGCATAAACATGCAAGATACCTTGAAGACAAAGAAGGTATTGCAAACGTTTTATCAGGAAGGTTTGATGACATCGATCCCAATACAGATTCAGGTAAAGCTGTTAAGTACATTAAAGATAAATATAGTAATGAAGAAGGCAGGGCAAGTCTTAAGAGTCCATTGGAGCCTTATGTTTCTGCACAAGAAGCACAAGAGAGAATTCAAAGAAGGATTAATCGGCCTGCTGGCGTTGGTTTACCCACCAATCAAAGAACAGAATTTACCAATGAAAACGGCCAAAAGCTGGTGGTTGGCAAGATTACCCATGAGGATTGGCTTAATCGGGTTAACACCCTCATGGACAAAGAAGAGATTAAAGATTCTCGCAATTGGTATAAACAATTGCATGAGTTGTTTGAGCCGTTGTTTGGGGCTAAGTCTTCTGATTATGCTTTAGCTTGGTTGTTATCCCAGCAAAGGGCAAGCCCAACAAAAGGTTTGACCGATGTATTGAGAGCCTCAGATATTGCCCAAGGCAAACAAAAAGTCATGGGCGCTGGTTTAAACGAGCAAGCCTTGATTGATGTTTTAAGTGGCAGAATTCCTAAATCTGGCGTTGGTGCAAAACTTCTTGATTTCATTGATAGCGAGCTTGGCTTGCCCGCCAGAACCTATATGAAAGGCGATGTTCGTGGCAGACAACCTGCGGCGATTGATGTTTGGGCGCAAAGAGATATTGGTTTTGTTGACCCAACAATCCATGAATACATCCGCAAAACATTTGGAGAGGAAGCGGCTAAATCAGTTTCTGTAGACAAAACAGTAAACGGGGAATCGCAATATGAACATGGCATTGATTTCTACAACGATGTTGTGGACATGCTCAACAAGAAGAATTACATGGGCGGCGGTTGGACTGCAAGGGAAGTTCAAGCTGTTGGCTGGGTAACCATGCAAAGAGCCTTGGGTATCAAGGCTGAGTTTGTTAGAGACATTGTTAATGGCAACACACGCAGGATCTCTATTGGTCTTGCGCCCGGCGGTGGCTCTGTAATGGCAGGCAAATTGATGGGTAAAGAGATACCCGTAAAATCTGCTCAAAAAGTTATTGATAATTTAGCCAAAATTGCAGGCATCAAGGTTATTCAAAACGTAGATGGAGTTGGCGCTTACTTGACTTACGTTGAGGGCGCTATTCAGATTGATGCCATTGCATCTCCTGAATCTGTGGCTGACTTCATGGATATGGTTGGTTATGCATTCCAACAAACAGAAATCATCAACACAAGAGCTTTAGCTTCTGGTAAAAATATGGCTATTGACGTAATGTCTAATGGCCTTGATACATCAGATAAAGCCGTAAAATTCTTTACGGAGTTCTTGAATCATGTACCCCAAAAGGGTGGCGATCCTATTGCCGCAGGATTCCAACAAATCACTGTTGATGGAAAGAATGGCATCCGTCTATTAAACTTTGGCGGTAATTGGAGACAATCACAAGTCAAAGAAATTCAAGATGCTTTAAACAAAACATCTATTCTTACCGATACACAAATTAATGATGTTGTCGTCAGCCAAGTTGTGCTATCATCCACCAAAAATGATTGGAAGGAAACTCCAAATGGTAACACCTATCTCGATTCGCTACGCACAAGAGGAAGACTACAAGAAGCGCAACAACTACAACGTGAGTACCCTCCATCACGCTTCGACCTTACAGAAGACCAAGGCATCACGTGGGGCGGGACAAAATACTCCCTTGGATCTACAGAACCTACCGTTCGACCCAGCAATAGAAGCAATGAAGGAATCACGCTTGGCAACCAGCAAGAAGGCGCAGTAAGCTATTCCGGTATTCATTACGGCAAAGAAAAGACTGATGTACTTAAAGGTAGCAAGTACGGATCAGGACTGCGTGGTGCAGAGCGTAGAAGGCTAGAAGATCACTGGGATGATCGGGTTAAAAATAGGGTTTATTTCTATATACCCAAAACAACAGGCGAAATGCCGCAGCGTGAGTCTGGCCTTGGTGGCCATGTTTACACGCAGAAATTCAACAACATCCTTGGCCCCGGCAAAGAGATGTCTCGGATTATGATTGAGGCCAGAGAGAATGCCAACGAGTTTGAATCAGCCATAGTTGATGCAGGCTATGATGGCTACGCAGTTCCCAATATGGGAATGATGGTTATCCTTAATCATGATGTCCCTGTTAAATACGAAGGAACTGTATCTGAAGTTGCTAAGGCAAGCCTAAAAGCTCCCAACACACCTGCGTTTAAACATTTCTTTGGCGACAGCAAAGTTGTAGATAAAGATGGTAATCCATTGGTTGTTAGTCATATTTCCAAAGCTAACCCAACTGTCTTTGATAATAAGTACAAGACAGATTTGTCCAGCATGGGCTTTCATTTTGGAACCAAGGAACAGGCTCAATTTAGAGGTACTCAATACGACTTTAAATCAAATTTGCCAACAATTGGCAATTATTACCTTTCAATTCAAAATCCATTGGAAGTAAGCCACATGGAATCCTATGCGCCAGATCATCTAGCAGACAAGATGATGGACATGGATTTAATTACTGAAGAAAAGTACGATTCAATAAGGGACAAGTATTAC
>Ga0214193_1000441_pt1 | contig 9724 bp, 11 predicted proteins | sample TroBogEpilimnion_10_FD_153031 | JGI IMG/M metagenome (GOLD analysis project Ga0214193, IMG submission 153031) | Freshwater microbial communities from Trout Bog Lake, WI - 05AUG2008 epilimnion | ecosystem: Environmental > Aquatic > Freshwater > Lake > Epilimnion/Euphotic zone | place: Trout Bog...
CTTCGCAGAATTTAAAAGGAGGGTGTGGGAGTTCCTTGTCAGGTGGAAGAGCATCTTGTGTCTATAATATTTGTCATGGTGTGTTGGGTATTTAAACCCCTGGCGGCTACCCACAGTCACAGGAAATAAAATGGACTCCAGTGACCCCCGTATGCAATTGCTGCAGAGATGGAAGGATGAAGGACTGCTGGCCAAGGCAGGTTTCATTGATGCAGGCGCAAAGTCATTGAATGGAGGGTTTCTTGGCACACTTGACCCAACCCGTAAAGAAGTATACGCTATTCCAACGACCAACGCCTCAAAGGGTGACAATCAGGGAAAAAACAAGGGTAAGAAGGGGAAGAATCACAAGAATCACGAGTTGACTGAGAAGGATCTAGAAACTCTGAATGATCTGAATAGACGAAATCTACAGAATCACAAAACCAAAGAAGGCGGTAAACAGGGGGGGAAACATCAGAAACATAAAAATGAATTCCTTGCAAAAGATTGGGATGTTCCCAAGCTGACTAATGAGAAAGCTTTAGAAATCGATAAACTGACTGGTGCTGTGAATGGGGCATTGGTGGATATTCCTGCCAGTATTTCATTTCCTGCAGTCATCAAAGAGGAGGTGAAGAATATCATTGGAAGTATCACTGCAGGCAGTATGTCAGCAGCTCTGAATCAATTAGAGTCTCTTGTATCAGATATGACAAGCACTCATGGTATTGATGGAAAGAAATTGCATTATACCCCTTGCAAGATTGAAACACTCAACAATTATGATGTAGCAGTTGCAAAATCATCTCTTATCTCAAAAACCATTTACTTGATTCTTAAGTTCATCAAACTTACTAAAAAATCAGATCCTGGCTCTAAATATGACATTGGTGATCTGAAATTGATCCAAACTGGATTGCATTATCACAGGGACAGGATTGACTTGATCAATAAGGCCATGAAGGAGAAGAATCCTGCTGGAACGAGTGTAGAAGAACCAGATTCTGTAGCCAGCAAGGCGTCTTTCGGGACCGGCGTGTTCAGCATGGGCAAACCCTTCAAATAAATATATAAAAAATTAAAAAAAAACTCTATTCAAATAGAACCGCCTCAACAATCCCAACAAACCCAAATGACCATCGACTCAACCTGGATCGCCTCTTTCAAGGAGGAGATCCCCCAGGCCTTCACCCAGAGCATCCCCTTCCGGCCCAAGGCGGCCTTCTGCGACGGGCAGATCCGGCTGATGCGCGGGCACAGCGGGGACTTCCTCACCTGGGACAGCTACATCCACCAGCAGTTCACCAGGCACGTGCAGAAGTTCTTCGACAACCACGGGGTGGGCACTGTGATCCTGGCCTTCGACGACTACGCCCACGTGCCTGAGGCCAAGTGCATGACGCAGCTGAAGCGCAGGAAGCACGTGCCCAAGCTGGAGATCCTGGAGCGCGAGCCTCTGCCCACCGTCTGCCCGTCCGGGGAGAAGTGGGCCCAGTGCATCTCGAACAGGGTCTTCAAGTCCAAGGTGATTGCCCTGGTGGTCCAGACCCTCCCCAAGCTGCTCAGGCTGTCGGAGGAGCAGACACTGGTCATAGACTACGCTGGCCCGCCAGATGAGTACAGGCTGGTGGACGGCCAGATCCAGACGCGCAGGCTGGACCTGTTGGTCCCATTGGGGGAGGCGGATGTCAAGTTCACGAGGTACGCTGACATGTACAAGCAGCTGCTGGTGGACTCGGTGGACGGGGACAGCATCCCTATCGCCCTGCTCCACCACGAGGCTGCAATCAGGGAGCTTACCAACGGGAGCATGAAGCCAGGGGACCTTATGGACGCGCCGCCCAAGATCTGCATCTACAGGATCAGCACGCGCTTGGACAGCGACAAGAAGAGGAAGGCGGACGAGGGCAGGAAGTTCGAGTACGTCAACGTGCCATTCCTCTACACCGCCCTAAGGGACGTCATCCTCCAGTGCACGGCGCGCATGGACTCGCCCACGCACTGCAGGCACTACATGAGCATGCTCCTTGCGCTGATCGGCCTGACTGGCACGGACTACACGCGCAACATGCCACAAGTGAGCGGCAAGACGGTCTTTGGGCTGCTGTCGAGCGTCTGGCTGCCCTTGATGCGGTCCTTTAATCCTGGTACCGGGCAGCTGGAGGTGCAGCCCACCGTGGACCACGTCGTGGGCTGCATTTACGCTATCAAGTACTCGTCGCACCTCAAGACGGCGCCAGGCTCCCTTAAGGGCATCCTGGACACCCTCCAGTCATCCAAGCTCTCTCAGCGCACTCGCGACGCGCTCCCGTCCATCCCGCGCATGGCCTGCAGCGTGCGCAACGTGAACTGGCTGATCCGCTACTGGAGGGAGCCGACCTGCACTCCTAATCCGCTGGAGAATGAGGCGGGGGTGGCCACGTTTGGCTTCGTGAAGCAAAACGGGGTGGTGGGGTACACTGATTGAATGTTTTGTTTGGCTTTTGGTTTCACGTATCCCAAAATGAAAACAGTGCATTTGAACTATATTTAAGTTCGGGTGTGAGTAGTGCTAAGAGGACATATTTGGTACAATATGGAGCGATGGGGTCACTACAATGACAAGAGAGAGAGCTCAGGGTTACAGACCGAAATCGCTAGACAGGGGGGAGCAACGGGAGAGCACGCGAAGCTGCAGGGAGAGCACGCGAAGCTGCAGGGAGAGCTTTCAAAACTGCAGGGAGAGCACGCGAAACTGCAGGGAGAGCACGTCAAGCTGAGCAGAGAGCATTCCAGGCTGCATGACGAGCATTCCCATCTGCGTGACGAGCATGTCAAACTGAAAAAGGACAGTGCAATGCTGGGGGATTATTACACTAAACTGCACATCCACGAGAGCAAGAAGGCAACAGCTGCATTGCAGGAGACGATCGAGGGGCTCAAGCTCAGCTGCCAATCGGCAGAGAGCCGTGCCAGCCTGGCCCAGCAGCTGAGCGCGGAGAGGGTGCAGGAGATGTCGGTGAAGTCAAAGGCACTGGAGGAGCGCTGTATAGGCCTGGGGGCACTGGCTGAACAGCACAGGATAGCCCACGCCAGACTGGACATTGAGCACAGGACGTTGCAGGCCAGGCATTCAGAGACCGTGGGGGCCCATCAGGAACTGCAGGCCAGCAGCCTGGCCCAGCAGAATAGCCTGGCCAAGGACTTGAAGCTCCTTTTAGTGGACTGCAATAATAACAACAGCAAGCAGCTGGAGTCGAAGCTTGGCGAGGTGAGCAAGGCGTTAAGGGAATCGCAGGACAGGGAGAGCAAGGCGCTGGGGGTCATCCAGAATCTCAAGTCCATGCACAAGGCGCAGCTGGAGGAAAAGAGGGCAGGCCACGTTGAAAGGATTGAAAAAGTTGAAATCCCAGCAAAGCCAGACACGTCCAACAGGGCCGTCCTGCTGGAGCTCAAAAAGGCCTCAGATGCCCTCTCTTTCATCAAGAAGGGATCCAGCGCTGACACCAGGGCCATCCGAGAGGCCAGCGGACACCTCCTGGGGCTGCAGTGGAGACTGCTCAACAAGTGAGGCATGGACAAGTGAGGCATGGACAAGTGAGGCATGGACAAGTGAGGCATGGACTGATTGGGCAGTGGGTAGGGCAGTGGGTGGCGGGACTGTGGGTGGTGGGACTCTGGGTGGCGGGACTGTGGGTGGTGGGACTCTGGGTGGTGGGACTCTGGGTGGTGGGACTCTGGGTGGTGGGACTCTGGGTGGTGGGTCACAAGGCTTAGGGCCACTAGTCAGACAGCTGGCTGGCTTAGAGAGGGTCTGTGGGCCCGGCTCCAGAGAGAACTTCCTGTAGAGCCCCACCATGTACTGGACGAACTCAGCCTCCGACTCCAGCACCTCTGGATGCTCGTCCGCCACCTGCCTAAGGAGTGAAGTGTCGCTCTCCTGCACGAACGACGTGTAGCATGGGGTGGGCATGCCCAGCATGGGGATGAACAGCTGATGGATTATGCTGTCGATCTTGGACGACGCGCTCTGCAAAACCTTTCGCTCTTTCACTGGAGTCTGCAGGCTTGTCATCGTGCGCATAACCTGTAAAAATAAAAATATTTTAAATATCCAAACGTGTATGCCCAACAACATAACCTAACTCACATTGAATCTGGACTGTGTCCTGTGCTTCTCCGCCAACAGGGGGATGGGGATCTTTAGCTTGTACCCGCCGTAGGGCGCCCTCTCCACATTCTCAAACCCTCTCCTCAGCCTCACGTGGCGCCAGATAGCCTTCATCATTCTTAGGCTGATGCTGTAGAAGCCGTCCTTCACCCTGATGGCGGGAATCTGGTCATGCACTGTGCCGGAGGCGGGCTGCAGCCACGAGACCAGCCTCTCGTTCCGCTCCAGGTGGCACATCATGTCCTTGCTGCAGGGCGACTTGGAGTGATGCCAGTCCTCGCCAGCGTACACCACACATACGCCTGACATATCCAGCCTCTTCATCTTGAGTGGTTAGGGGCAGGGCGCTGCTTATATGATACAAAAAATTATTTTTAGGCCCAGGACCACGGCCCTAATACTTACAGCAGTATTAATGTGGACCCCAGGTAGTTAAGCATCCATATGAACCACAGGGACCTGGTCCTCCGGCTCCTGCAGACAGGGGAGCAGTACAACATGGACCACAAGGACCTGCCAGGGCTGGCCATCAAGTGCGTCGTCCTGTCCCTAAAGTATGTGAATCGCAAGTCGCTCTTCGAGGCCCTCTTCCCAGACCAGTACGCTGACTGGGCCCTGGTTGAGCTCATGGGGAACAGCAACACCCTGGGGGATGCTGAGGCGTGGATATGCCTGCTGGGGCTCCTTGAATGGGACCTGACGGACAAGGACAAGCTGGACATAGACGCAAACCACGCCCCCCTGTCGCAGATCAAGTCCGCCCTAAGGGCGAACAATCTGGACATGCAGGGGTGGTCCATGGCCTGCAAGGTTTTGCTGTTGCAGATGGTGCAGGGGCTCCAATCCAAGTACGCCATTGAGATACTCACCAGCAGGCTTCTGGCCAGGAATACGTGGGAGAGCACCATGCAGCTGCTCGCTGGCCTCTGCGACAATAACATGCACCTGCCCGATGTGTACCACAAGACCCTGCTCTACGTTCTCTCAAAAGCGCTTGTTGACGACTCGGTCCTCAAGCAGACCATGTCAGTCATATCCGCCCAGAGGGAGGGGCACACGCTCAACCTGAGGCTGAGGAGCATGCAGATGGTGGCACTGCGCCCCAGGCTCAGGGACAGGCTCAAGACCTCCCTGCTCACAGAGCACAGGAAGGAGCAGGTGGACTCGCAGCTGGGCACCTGGGACTCCTACACCGGCTGGTGCCACACCCATCGGTTCCCCAACAACCTGTCGGATCGCGTCAAGAGGCAGCTCTACTTTCTGTCCACGCAGACTACCTGGGAATGGGACGCGGAGAGGCTGCTGCCCAACAAGGAAATGGCGGATAGGGTGAAGCAGAGGCCTGTGCATCATCCCGACCTGAGCATCATCAACTGGGTGATTGAGAACCTCAGCATGGACGGGCGCCCTCCGTTCAAGGAGATGATGGCGTTCAAATCCAGGTGCTTCGCCAGCTTCCCAGTGGTCTACGTGCAGCGTATGACGCTCACCCAGGTGCTCAAGCTGTACGTGTCCGCCTACCAGCCCATGGGCCTGTGGAAGGACGTTTGGAAGGCGCAGATAGGCATCCTATCGCCCCAGATCATCAGGGACGTGGAGAGCTTTGTCAAGGAGCACCCAGTGGCGAGCGGGTACATCATGGACACCCTGGTGGGCTAGAGTTTTGCAGGTGTTGTAATGTAGTTTAATGTATTTTAATGTATTTTAAGGTATTTTAAGGTGTTTGAACTGGCAGGCCTAGATCAAACTGTGACATGGGCTACAAACTGGCATACAGAATCCTGATTTTGACCCTGGGGCTGGGGATGGTTGCCACCCTCCTGTACAGCATCTCCTCCTTTCCCGACAGGAGCGTGAGCGCTGACATGCTCAAACACCCAGGGTACCTGGCCATACTCACCACCTGGATCATGGGCCATATGCTGGTATGGACCTTTTGCTTTTACGCCAAGAGCGAGTACTGCGAGTCAGAGTACGGGTATGCGCTGATAGCAATACAGGTCACTGCCTGGATAGGATTGGTGACTAACCTCCAAGGGGTTATCCACTTAATCTTTGTAGTAATCTTCACCCTCTCCTTCACAGCGATCCTCCTGCTACTATGCCAGATCGTATGGCAGAGCATCCCTGCTACGCTGCTGAGGGTCGGGCTGATTGCATCTCTCTGCTGCGACATTCTCATGCTCATCATGTTTGACTCGCCCCTCTTCTATGTGCCAGAGCATCTCAACCTTTTATGCTATGCCACGTTTTTCACTGCGTTCTTCTGCCTGCATCCCTATGACGAATGGGGCTTGAGCCCTTACTAAACATGTACTATACACGCTTTGAACTTGTTTGAAGGGATCCACAATGATTCCACATTATGAAAGGAAATTTTTAATTTTCTCAATCATGAGTTCAGGTCTCAATCAGGGCTCCATCATCCACACACCATGAGTTTCACCCCAGTCACGCCATTGGCGTCTTACTCGCTATCCGAGCCACCAGCACCTCCACCCTCTGGGGCTGGAGTGCCTGCAACACTGTTGATGTTACTCCAAACACCAAAATTGCTCAATCTAAAACTGGCTTGGGGGTCTCCAAATAGTCCAGGGGCTGCATCATCTTCACCTGCAGCACCTCCAGCATCTTCAGCACTTCCAGCACCTCCATCATCTTCAGCACTTCCAGCACCTCCAGCATCTTCGTCATATTCACCAGGTTCAGGAGAATCGGCTCCATGAGCAGCAACTCCAGCAGCAGGTCCAGCATCAACTCCAGCATCAACTCCAGCAGCAACTCCAGCAGCAACTCCAGCAGCAACTCCAGCAGCAGGTCCAGCAGCAGGTCCAGCAGCAGGTCCAGCAGCAACTCCAGCAGCAGGACCTTCGTCACTATCAGAACCTTCTGAAACTTCGCCGACAGCACTGTCTGCAGCCCTGAGAGCAGCTTGACGACTGAGACGATTGCTTAGATCTGCTGCAAATGCAGCCGGCCTATGATTTCTGGCTCCACCAGCTGCACGTCCATGGGATCCAGGGGCACGAGCTGCACGCCCATGGGATCCAGGGGCACGAGCTGCTCCACCAGAAAGGATCCTGGCAGCTAAAGGACCAGCATCTCTTCCGCGAGGGGCTCCTCCCATACGATCGTTATGCCCAGCAGCAGCAGGCGCAACAGCGCCCCACGCACCAACTGAAGTAGCAGCACGGGGAGGAGCAGCGCCCTGCCCACCACCTGAAGTAGCAGCACGGGGAGGCGCAGCGCCCCATCCGCCAACTGAATTCCCGTTGGACACTGCATAGGTGGGTACAGGTGGCAAACCTTGTGCCCTGGGGAACAATGCTGAGGCATAGTTGCTGTTAGGCTGAGGCGCAGCTTGAGCTGGAAGCTGAGCTCCCCAATGAGAAGGGCCCTGGGTTGCCTGCGTTGGACTCTGCCTCACTGGGTTTGTTTGGGCCAATAAACGGGCATTGTCAGCTCTGAGTTTTTCGATCTCACGCTCTTTCCTTTCAAGCTCAAGAGCAGCTTCTACTGCTTTACGGGCATCTGCCAATTGTTTGCTCGCTTTGCGAAGGGCTGCATTCTCAGCTTCAATGGCATCTCGCTCTGCAGCCACTTCCTCCTTTGCACTAGTCAGCCCATGTATCTGCGCTTTCAGCTTCTCTATGTCTTTGTAGGCACTCTTACCGAGTTTTTCATATTGTTCACGAAGGTCCTTAAAATCGCTAGCACTTTTAGCATTACCCGCATTGTAGCTAGCAGTCATTTCGCCTATGGATTTGCGCAAATTATCCTCTGTAGCACGAAGTTTAGCGTTTGCTTCATCCAACTCATGCAGCCTTTCCATGGCACTGTTCAACTTGAGAGCCTCTGCATCTGCCCTGGCTGTCGCAGCGTTCGCCCTGTTTGTCTCAGCTGCAGTCCTGGAAGTCGCTGTAGCAGTATTGGCACGAAGATCAGCCAAGTCTCTCGAGTGCGAATTAGCAGCCCTGTCCAGCGTAGCCACTGTGGACTCTAGCTGTGAGATCTTGCTTTTAGAGGCAGCAGCCTCCGAGCGAGCTGCTTCGAGCTGTTGACGGAGTTCCTCAGCGCCAGAGTCAACAGCAGCACTAGTTGACATGGATTCAACCAGTTTCGCAGCTGCACTTGCAATCCCTTGGTGATACAATTCTCTACGCTCTGCAGCAGCAAGCATCTGCCTTGCCTTGCGAACCTCCTCCTCGCTGGACAGACGAGCTGCCTCAAAATCTGCACGAACAGCATTCAAATCCTGATGAAGCTCCCCAAGTGCCCCGTTGGCCTCTGCTGCCAGGCCCTCAGCCGCCCTGCCAATGGATTCAGCCTTGATACGAGCATTCCCTGCCTCCCTACGGGCATCCCCAATGGCAATCTCCATACTCACAATCTGCCTGCGGGCAAGGCCGAGATCAGTTTCAAACCCCTGGGCTGCATTCCTAGCAACAGTGAGATGAGTCTCGAGTTCAGCAATCCGTCGTTGGGCCGCTGTCAAGTCAGCTTCAAGGGCACGCCCTGCATTGCGGGCCTCTGTAAGATGGCCCTCCTGTGCTTCGATCCTTGCGCCAGTGGTCTCAATGTCAGCCTCGAGGGCAGTGATCCTCGCCCTGGCAGCCTGAAGTGCACTTTCAAGACGGCCCGCGTTCATGGTAGCCTTCTCAACGTTGGCCTTATGTTCGGAGCCATTCCTCTCAAGCTCGTAGATCCTCGCAGAAACAGTCCCGCACTTTTCAGCAAGAGTGACGCAGGAAGCCTTGTACCCATGCATCTCTTGATTCGATTGATTGAGTTTTTGCCCAAGGGAAGAAGCCAATTCACGAGCCAGCCGCAGGGAATTCTCAAGAGTTGCGCGCTCCGTCTCCATGCCAGCGATCCTGGCGAGGGCTGCTCTCTCATCCGCCCGTGCTGCCTCCATTGCAAAACGAGCAGCTTCAGCATTTCGCTCAGCCGTTTCTAGACGTTCTGTGGCCTCATCACGGTCTTGCTCAGCTTGCTCTACAAAATTTCGAGCAGTTTCAATCACCACTTCTTTGATCCTGAGCTGCTCCTGCAGTCTGCTAACGTTGACAGGGGCGCCCCTAACAGCCGTCATGCAATAATCGTCCAGTTCTGCTTCAGCCATAAGGAGCTTGTCGTTAATAACACGATTGGCTTCAAGTGCTTCCCTAAGCTGTCTCCCCAGGGACATGATCTGGTCCTCAGTTTCGGTCAGCAGGGGGGTAGCCCCTCCAAATCGAGCGAGAAGTCCCAAGGGAGCATCGTCATGAACTGGCGATACTGCAGCTCGAGCAGCAGGCAGACCACCAGCACGTCCGAGTCTTTCAAGCACAGGTACTGGAGCAGGAGGGGCAACGTCAGCCCGTACTGGACGAGCCAACGGCGCTGGGACTGTGGTCAAGGCGCCAGCATATCCAGGACCGCCAGCAGATCCAGGTCCGCCAGCAGGTCCAGGACCATCACAAGGAGCAGCTGTCAAAGGACCAGGGGCGCGTCTTTCAGGCACAGCAGGCGCAGCAGGCGCATCACTATGCCTGGCACGTTTAGCCTTTCCAGGAACATTGGACCCGTTATGCTTGGACCCGTTATGCTTGG
>Ga0214193_1000449_pt1 | contig 9637 bp, 2 predicted proteins | sample TroBogEpilimnion_10_FD_153031 | JGI IMG/M metagenome (GOLD analysis project Ga0214193, IMG submission 153031) | Freshwater microbial communities from Trout Bog Lake, WI - 05AUG2008 epilimnion | ecosystem: Environmental > Aquatic > Freshwater > Lake > Epilimnion/Euphotic zone | place: Trout Bog...
AGCCCGGGCCCCCCCAATGAAAACTCATCCTGCTCATTACAAGAAATTGTTGCTTAGTGGTTATTACACCATCTCTTGAGTCTTGTGACATGAGTTCGATTCCGAAGTAGGGCATTTTGCAGAACTTGGTTTTGACCGGATCGTCTCAGCTGCCAGTGAGGGCACCGCTGGCATCTTGCTCGGGCTTCCGAGTCATGACTGGCTTCAGGGTCACGGGCGAGGCAGACCTCCGAGTATAACCCCTCTAAAACCCCTCTATAATCCACTGACTCGGCAAGGACTCAGATGAAAGACTAGGGCGTTTTGGGGGTCAACGGTTCCATTGGCCTGTCTTGTTTGGACAAGGTTCTTGTCGCGCTGCAGGTCAATGGCCGCGAATTTATTGACTTTGGGGCAGGAGACGGGCGAGTGCTAGTTGCCTCTCTCCTCATAGGGGCAACCAGCGCTTATGGGTACGAACTTCCAGCCAACAAAGATAACAATATGTTTTGAGCGCAGCCATTTCAAAATTCAAATGGTGCAGGGCGTCACATACCAGATTGTGTTTGGTGATTGGGGCAATGCACGATGGTCGGGACAAGGCTAGGCCATCGTGCACCGAGTGAGCCTTAGAGCGGGCGCGCGCTGAGCGAGAGTGCGCGCGCCGAGTGAGAGCGAGACAGCACTGCAGAGCGCCGAGCGAGACTCGACTGTAAGAGCAGGCTCTTGACAAGTGAGAGCGGACGCGCGCCGAGTCAGAGTGCTCAGGCTGAGTCCACTCGCCGGCGGGTGGCGCACGGCGCACAGCCCCCGCTACGCAATCGACACCGATTCGACAGCGTCGAGCTTAGCCCGCTCTCCTGCGCAAGGCGTACGGCGCACAGCCCCGGCGCCGCCCCGCAACGCAATCGACGGCGTCGAGCTTAGCCCGCTCGCCAGCGCACTGCGCCGCGCCGCAATCGATGGTCTCGAGCTGAGCCCGCTCGCCGGCGCACAGCGCACGTTGCACAGCGCCGCGACGCAATCGACAGCGTCGAGCTGAGACCGCTCACCAGCGCACGGCGCTCCGCGCCCACGTTGTGCCGCAATCGAAGCTCAGCTTGCAGGCGCACGGCGCAAGGCGCACAGCGCCGCTCCGCAATCGACGGCATCGAGCTGAGCCCGCTCGCCAGCGCACGGCGCTCCGCGCCGACGCCGCGCCGCAATCGACGGCGTCGAGCTGAGCCCGCAGTGACCTCTTGCTGCTCTTATTCCCAGGGCTGGTCTGAGAAGTCCTGCCCGCAATACACCCAGTCGATCTCAGCCAGGGTGTTTATCAAGGCTTTACCGGTGGCGGGCAGAGTCAGTTTTTCTTTCACTGCTGTGAGCAGATCTGCATCGTCGCGTTTGGTGCGCTGCCCGCACGGTACACTGTCCCATGCGATGAAACCAACGATATATTGTGCTCTAGTTTCCCTGGGAACATCCCCCTTATGAAACACAGGATGATCGAGCTTAGAGTTCTGTTGCTGCTCAAGAACTTTTTTCAAAGAATCTGCCCCAAGTGAGAAATTGCGAACAGTTGATTTCCCGAGTTTGCCATAAAAGTCATTGTCGGAGTTGCACTCTTTCTGAGCCATCTCCGTAGAAAGGGCCCGTGAATATGTAACACACCATTGTTTTTCCTGCCTCTGTCTACGTCCGGAGCTCTCTGAGGCTGGGACCTTGTGCTCAATCGATTCGACATGTATTGCTTCCAGCCCTTCATCTCCATACAAAATGTAGAATATTCTCTCGTCTGATGAAAGTGGAAACTCTTTCCCATCAAATCGAGTGAGAGTAAGCCTGGGTTTGCCACCTTTAGTCTGTCGGTGCGAAGTAACCTTGGTGTCTCGCCAAACCTGGTGCGTGAGCAGGTACAAGATGAAGGACAGTTTCCAAGGACTCGTTTTTTGAAACCTCTTCGAATCTAGCTCAATAGTGGGAAACAGCAGATTGTGAACCTGATTCCCTGCCTGCCCCTGTGCGCGGCCAGCAGCCTGTCTCTGACCGATTGGAACATCATCATCAGAATCTGACTCGGAATCCAAAAAATCAGATGGTATGTCGCTCACATCACTCTCTTTGCTTGTTTCACGCTTTTGGCTTTCGGAAGTCTGGTCTTTTGGAACCGAATGGCAAGAATTCGCCATGACATCAGCATTGCAAGCCCCTTGTTGTTTGCTGGCGTCTGACAACTGGGCATCATCAGAGCTGCCCTCTTTGCTTGCTACGCTGGAGTTAAAGTCTGGCTGCTTTGCTTCAGGCTGCCCGCGAGAAGGACTCGAAGGCCATTTGGCATCATGGCTCTGTTCGAACGAAACATCACTCTGTTCGAACGAAACTTCACTATCATCTACAGCTCCAGATTCGTCAATATCATCTACAGCTCCAGATTCGCTTCTTTCACCTTGGCTTCTTGACATTTTGATGACCAGTTCACCGATTTCCAAGCAGTCTTCAGATACCCAAGTTTCCTTGTCCTTGTGCTGTCCACTGGAGCAGGCGCTGCTGGTTTTCCTGGACAAAGCCTCTTGGTCTTGCCCACCGACAGCAGGAGAAGCATGATTGTCCCCTGCAGTTGAGTCTGCATCGCCCGTTTTTCGGGCGGAGTGCAAGGCTCTGGTGCAAGCTCCACTCCGCTCAACATCAAGGTATCTGCGGGAATCACCTGACTGATTCGCTTTTTTCCTTCCCCTGCCCCCCTCAACACTAAGAGCCTCATCCTCACTATCATCTTGACCACTGGCATGGGCATCGCGTTGTATGTCTGCATCGTCACGACAGCTATCTCCATCACAACCGCTGGCATCCTGCTCAGAGTCGGAGCAGCTACGGGAAGAATCAGAGTCGCTCTCACTGGCATCGTGTCGAGTCATTTGTCTTCCAGCCTGCCGTTTCGAGCCTGGGGCCTTCGCCTTCCTTTGGTGCTCGCCCGAACTCTTTTCTGCCTTTTCTTTGATGTTTGCATACTTCTCCTGCGGCTTTGAGCTCTGGGCCTCCCTTTCTTCCGCCTCCTCCTGCCGTGGCCGGAAGATGTCTTGGTAAGAACGCCTGTTCTTTTGCCTGAAGGCGCGAGCCGCAGCCAAGACACTGCAAAAGCCCTCAGTCTTCAGCTGTTGCGTGTTATTTGTCTCCACAAAGTCTTTTTGTCTGAATATCGCGCTCATGTACTCTGCATTGACATGGCGCACATGCGCGTGATACCGATTGGTCAGAAGGCTCCACTTGCTTTCCACGTTGTTGTTGTTGGTGATCATAGCGCAGGCCATGAGGGCAAGTCTCGCCAAGTCTGGAAATGCAGTCACAGGCATGGGGTACGATGACCTCTTGGACCTTGGATCCACACCTCCAAGGCCTTCCAAACCTACTTTCGATCCGTTTGTCGATCGGCTATAAAATCGTTTTGTGGGTTTTTGAACATTGATTTCCTGTCCTTTTGAAAATTCCTGCAGCATTTCCATCATTTTGTCTTGACAAAGGCTTTTGAGTGGCTCTGTCATGTATTCGTGCAGCGTTTCGCCGTGCTTTTGTCTCAGCTCCAATACTTGGCGATGCAGCAGCTTGGCATTCAAAATTGCTTCGTCCGTCGCGACATATACCGTTCGAGTCTCTACGAGCGCAGACTTGCTGGAGAACGATTTGGCGTCATCCTTCGCCAAATCATTGGCACGTTCCTCCGTTCTGTCGCCTGAATCGTCGAATGGAAATGCATCCTTGCTTGAGTCGCTTTTTGATGGAAGCAGTTCGACCGACAGGAAGTCGTATAGATTGCCCAGCATATACAGCGGATGACTCAAAAGGTGAGCCATCTTCTTCCTGATAGCCTCGACAGCCCTGCTCGTGTCTCTCTCAAAGAGCCATTGAGCAGCATGTACCCTTGCCGAGTATTTCTCCTCAAGAGAACCATACCTGATTCCGAACTGACTCCTGGCGTACGCATCGCTGTCCGCGGCAGACAGAATCGGCCCGCTCATATTGCACGCCTCCCGCATCGTTTGGAGGAGCCGGCTCGCCGCCGTCGCCATATCCGGGTGGTAAAAGTGAGCATAGAGCTCCAGGAGGGCCGGAGGTTCTGGGCGTTTCCAGTTCTTTGGTGTTTTCTCGAGGCGCGTGGAGACGAACGACTCCCCGTTGTTTTTTCGATCTGGCAAGCCACGGTGGCGCAGTCTCACGAAAAGTCCCCAGGGGTTCGCTGTCTGAATCTCTTGCGATTCCCGCCTTCCAAAAAACATTCTCTTGAAATTCCTGTCATTCGCCAGACTGATGACGTTGCCTACAGGATTCACTTTGCATCCCCGTCCCAGCACATAATCCACCACCCGCAGTATGCGCCCCACAGCAGACGAAGCGCACTCCCGACGAGCAGCACATGCACTCAAAAGGGGCTGCCACGCCATTGTATAGGTGAAGCTTTGCACTGCCAATTGCAGAATGATGTCAGGCGAGGTCAGCCTGAGGAAGCACCTTTCAACACGCTTTGATTTAAATCGAATTCTGCCCTCGTCAGAAAACCCTTTCTTTGAGCAGACTGAAAGCATAGCAGCATCTTTTCCTGCGTCAGTGCCATTGGCGAGCGCGATGGGCATGACAACTGCAAGGAGCGGCCGTCTTTGATCCAAGTCGCGCACGGTTTTCTGTACTAGGAGCCATCGACTTGCGACGCCTTTCTGCTGTCGAGGCAAGCCGTTCGAAAACCTCTCTTGAAAGATGTTCAGTTGTTCTGGACCGAGAATCTCGCCAGCTCGCACATGGCACGCCTCTGGTCTTCTTGCTCCCTTGATTCCAAGAATTCGGGCGATATGGCTCCGCAGTGACACATGATTGTTGATTTTTCGGAATTCTGTGGCTGTATCCATGACCATTTTCAGGAACATATCAAACATAATTGTGTAGTAAACTGCGGCCCGATTGAGGGCGTGCTTGTCGCAATAGCGAAGTAAACAATCCATGTCTTTGCAGGCAGCGTCATACGAGAACGGATCTTCGGTGGAGGTCTTCCGCGGTTCCACAATCAAAAGCTGATCCGAGGTCGTAACGAGTTGTCCCGTTGCAGCATCCGGAACACGTGTTATGACCCGAATCTCGAAACGGACGGTTAGCATAGTTCCACTCGTGTCCAGTCGCGGTGGGAGCGGTCTGGCCTTGATTATCTTGTCTGCCTCTGGAACCTCCAAAAAGTGCATCACCCTGGTGAGGAATGGCCAGTATTCGCTTTGCTGGACCGCCTCTATTGCTTCTCTAGTTCCGAAAATCTGCTCCAAGACTCCGCCGCGGCCGAGGAACGCCTTTCGCAATGCAGCCCATCTCTTACCCTTTCCTGAGCCCACAGCCTCTGGCCCTTTGTCTGCCCCCAGGATCTTGCAGGGGTGTTGTAGAAGGCTATGCAGATGGCCAGACATTGCCAGTGAGAGCACCAAGTTGAACGGCACCTCCTTGATCATCAGGCTGCCGTCTTTGCCGCAAACATCGACGCACTTCTTGTCCACACTCACAAAACTGTTGCAACAGATCGTCTTCCTTGTCACAGTGTGACGCTGGTGTCCTGCTGCGTCCTTTCCAACTTCGTGAAAATAGGTAAGCTCCAAAACGAGGCCCGTCATCGCCAATTCATTGAAGGAGCTGTTGTCAAAGTGCAGGGACACCATGTCGGCGCGGCTTATAAGCTTTTGCTTGTTCACAGTGTAATCAAGAGCCAGTAATGAGGCATGAATGGCTTCGGTCATGGCAGATCGGCTGATTTGGCCTGTTGCATTGATGGTATGGGACACGTTTGCAACTCGACGGGCGCTGTAGTTAGCAAGGGGGGCATATTCTGCGCGCATGCTTTCCGCTGTGACAGCAGTTTCAAGGCTTGACTTGCACAGCGTCCGGATCGATATGTTTTGAGTGAAGAACAGCGCCAGCTTGCCCATCAGCGCGCCTTCATCCTTCGTCGTGCCCCCTCTGCCACTTCTCTTTCGATTTGCGCCAGGCCCTATGTACTGCACTCTCTGGATGGCCACATTGCTGTAGCTGATGGGGCCAGACCTCCTCTTTTGTCCAGATGCTGCTAGCTGCGTGTCTTCTCGCTCCTTCATCGAGTCCTCGGTCTCTTCAGCGTCCGAGTGCTGCCTGTCTGCTTTGCCTTTTCCTTCCAGCAGTAGCGCACTTATTTCCTCGTTCTCATTCGCAATGCTTGTGGTGCTCAGAACAAACCTCGGATCCTGCCCTGGCAGAGCGGGCATCCACATCTCCACAGGCAGAGCGCTGCCGACGGGAAGCCCTGCCGCTTCAAAGTCTTTCACTTGCTTTGCCTTCCGCTCACATTTCTTCCGCAGGGCTTCTTTTTCGCGTTCGAGCCTTTCGATTCTGCTCTGGGCTGTTTGAAGCCTTTTCTCCAGTGAGTCCAGTCTATCTGAACAGCGTTCAGATTCAGCCACCGTCCTTGGTGTATCTGACTTTTTTCGTCTGGACTGAAGCTCCTGAATTTGGTTTGTGAATTCGAGTCTGAGTGATGCTGCTTGGTCAGACATCAACCTTGAGCACAAGTTCACATTGTAGGCTTCTGGACCGGATCCAACCGACACAGATGAGGGCGGCGAATAATGGAAGGTCTGGGGATCTAGGTTGCCAGTCCCACGAGCAAGGCCGAACAACGAACCGCCTTCACAACCAGAAAAAGAGCCAGAGGAACCGGGATTTTGGTTTGGGGTAGTCTGCTCACTGTGTTGAACGGCAAAAGCAGGGACGGGAGGCGAGGCCACGCCAGCCCGGGACGATCCAGTAAAGGCAACTGGCTGGCTTTGCTGTGACAGTGCAAAGGATAATTTAGCGCATCCCCCCTGCTGTACATTAGAGACGGAATGAGCGAACACATAAAGAGCAAAATATTGGCACAGCAGCGTGCCTGCTCAGCAGTAGGGTTCGATAGTGCGGTCGCAGGCGGCGTGGTGGCAGGGTTTCCGCGGAGTAAGGTTGCCGGGGTCTGCACGCCCAAACTGTTGACCCCAGAATGGATCCCGCCCATAGGGTTTCGGTTAGGTGTCTTGCCCGCCCTTGAACTTGGAGATGCCACCGATCCGCCATCTTTCCTTTTCTTGTCTCGAGCGGCATGCCCTGATGACGAAGACGAGGGCACACTGGCGGCAGCCCCCTGCCGCAGCCAATCCGAGTGAGAGAAAAGCCCGACAACTTGAAAGTAGGTGTGCTGACAGCCTTGCCTGTGCGCTCCCCGAGGTGGAGGTGGCAGCGGATTGGGAGCTCCCCCTCCGCCTTCTTTTGTGCGCTGGATCCTGGGATACCGCCTGCGAATCAGGCGCCGGCGCGCGTCAGGGCAGTCGAGCCTAGGCGTGCTGCTAGACGGCCTGATCGCCAACTTCCACCTCGGGGAGCGCACAGCTTGGGCGGGGCGGCAAGCGGGCTGAGCAGCACGCGGGCGGCCCGGGAGCGGCGCTCGTGAAGGGTGCGCGCGGGCTCCGAGTCCGCGAAGTGTCGCGCAGTTGGAGCGGCGCGCGGGCCGAGCGGCGCGCGGGCCTGGCAGCGCGCGGGCCGAGCGGCGCAAGGACGGCTCGGCGCGCGGGCTCCGCGAAGTGTCGCGCAGTTGGAGCTGCGCGCGGGCCGAGCGGTGCGCGGGCCGAGCGGCGCGCTGGCCGAGCGGCGCGCGGGCCGAGAGGCGCGCGGTTCGCGGCCGGATGGAGCGGCGCGCTGGCGGCGCGACGCGCTGGTGGAGCAGCGCGTTGGTGAAGCGGCGCGCTAGTGGAGCGGCGCGCGGGCATCTCGCCATCAGCGCGCTGGCAACGTGGCGAAGGACTCGCCTGAGACGCCGTCCGCGGCCGCCCCCTCGGCCGGGAAGATGATGATGCGGCAGTCGAGGAGGCGCCGCTGGAGGATGCTGCGCGCGCGGTGCGGTCCTGCACGCACGCTGCTCAGGGGCGCACCCTCGTAAAGGGAGCAAGGAGCTTGCCTGAAGTGCCATGGACAGGCGACCAGCGGGGTTGAGCCGCAGCTTGCCGGTCTGGTATATCTCGAACCAGTACGAGGATCCGTCTTGAAGGCGCGCCATGTCCATGTCAGCAAGAAACTCCGCGTGGCTGGCCAGGCCCATGTGCACTACGTCAAAAAGGAAGTTGGGCTGCCACTTTTTCCATGCGGCGTGATCACACTTATCGCCACATTGAATATAGCCCTTGATAGGGATGCTCACAAGCCCCGACGCGCCGGAAATTGGGGACCGCAGGTCCGCGAGGACGGTCATGTAACGGAGCACCTTCGGGAGCTTTAGAAGGCCCCCTGTGGTTTCAAACGCGTTCCTTGCACTGTCAATATAATTATCATTGTCCGGAGATATGAGAGCGACAAGCGTGCCCGAAAATTTCCATGCTCTTCCTCTGATTTCATACCGGTTGCGCCTACCACATTTTGCTACGACTTTCCATCCTTCCAAGTTTACGCGTCTGCGCAGCACATCAAGAACCTCAAGAACTTGATCTTCCCTGTAAGGGGACATTTCTTCGATGACCGCGCCGGACCCGAATTGCAGCCAAGAAAGCCAGGTATCTCTGCTGGCGGGGCGTGCTTGTACCATTCCGCTGAGTGGAGCAGTGAATGTGCGGCCGAAAATTCCACCCCGATTCGCTTTCGAAAAATCCAGTGCAATGTGCATGCATGTGATAGGGATGGGTGGGTTTTTAAAGTGATCTGTTCGGAAGTGCAAGAACATATCATCCTGGGCGGGCATCTCGCCATCATTCCAGTCATCGGGGGGCAAGTCCATAGTTAGGGTGCCTTCGAAATTCCAAATCGATGATTTGTGGGAACAGTTTTCCTCGTCGCAGTGTTCAGGTGGGTCGCTTTGGGAAATCTCCGCGACCGCGCCCGCGACTTCCTCAGAATCGGGACCGCTATCGCTGCTTTCACCTTGAGATGACATGCCCGGAACAAAACTGGTACTAGCCTTTAATCCGTGATATTTAGGAACAGTATCAATGCTCGATAGTCAAGTATGTATGCTACAATCAGGCAATTTTCATGTAGACGGAGTCATGAGTCATCAGGTCTGCATCGAATTCAAATTTTCGAAGTGATTAACCAAAAAAAAGACAAACAGCCACGAGGCTGCGGCGTTCCCAGCTGGGTTCAAACTTGAGGGGTTGTCACACTCAACGGCTTCTGCCAAAAAGCCTGGACGCGGGCTCACCGGCTCGACGACATGGTTAAGTCAAATAATCAAAACAATCAAAAAAATGATAAAATAGAATACAATACCCATCAACGAATTGTTCAAATCAAAAAATTGTTGTTGTGAAGTATAATATACGGGTTCCACGGTCATATCATCCCCGGGTACCATAGAACATTCTTGGTACGTATAATTGGGGTCATCATTTAACGGAACTTGAATGGTTACCTGGGGTCCTTTGGTCGGACAGGACCCATCCGTGCCAGAAATAACACCCATAACATGGTTGGCCATAGACATGGCACTGTTGGCCGCATTACTGATATCATAGATTACATTTTTTTGCAGATTCGCGACAGCATCATATCCGGCGGCAGTGGCCAATCCCGCATTCAATTCAACGGTACTTGTATCATAACAATGACCATCTACATTGTAAAAAATACTCGCAGGGTCCCATCCGTAATTGGTGGTAGGACC
>Ga0214193_1000451_pt1 | contig 9592 bp, 6 predicted proteins | sample TroBogEpilimnion_10_FD_153031 | JGI IMG/M metagenome (GOLD analysis project Ga0214193, IMG submission 153031) | Freshwater microbial communities from Trout Bog Lake, WI - 05AUG2008 epilimnion | ecosystem: Environmental > Aquatic > Freshwater > Lake > Epilimnion/Euphotic zone | place: Trout Bog...
TATTCCCCGCTGGTCAATTACATTATAATCAACAGCCTCATTGCGTCAGTGTTTTTTGTGTTGCTCATCTTGTATTGCTTGTTGCATCATGTGTGTGAGAAAGGTGGGATATCTTGTGGCCGAAAAACGTTTTGTCGCCATTCCCCTCCTGCCGCCGTCGCCGCCGCCAGACAAGGATGCCACGTCATCTAAGTTTGTGGTCGAAATTCAGTGTTCCAACCGGGCCTGCCGGTATCACGGCCGCCGCCGCCAAAAAGTTGCGCTGATGATGCAGTCTCTGGCTCAGTGCGCCCGCAGCTGCGGCAATTTTAGCTGCTTTTACCCCGGCTGTCGGGTCATTCCGGTCCTCGATCCATCGCCGCAACTCTTTTGCGTCATTCTGCAAGCGTAATCCGAGGGATGCAACAACTGGTCACTTGCGTCCATGCCGCCGCCGCCGTCGCCACTCTATAAGAGTGCGTCACCGAGGGTTGCAACAACTAGTCATTGTTGAGACGCCGCAGCAGCAACAACACCATGGAATCGTCACAAGTTGCAACAGCGGTAGTTGGCCCCAGCGTGTACAAGAACGTATTGGGCATGATTAAACAACTCAGAAAAATGATTTTGAAATGGATCAGCGATCGAGAGACTTGCTCTCCCTCTCTCATTCAAATGTTTGAAGGGACCAAAAGGTGGTTCAGGGAACAAGTCAAGATTCACTTTGCCGACTCTCAAAAACGTTATCTGCAATGGCGTTGGCGTTTGGCCGAAAAAATGTTTTTGCAATTTAGAGAAGGCCAAGCTTTGACCGCTGCTCCAGCCCTGCCCAGAGGCAAAGCGGCCAAAGCGGCAAAGGTCGCCGATTTGCATTTGGTATTGCAGCCGCAAATGGGCAAGGCGGCAAATGCTTCCGCCAAAAAGAGACAGAGAAAACGTATAAAAGTTGCCGAGCCCCCCCAGTTGCTCGTCATTCCAGAATGAACGGTCAAAGCGATTGGAGCCAGCTCGTCATGGAAATTAGACGCAACATCTTTAATCTAATCTTTTTCCCCATTGAAGGAGGGGGGGGTTGTGCGACGACGACGACGACGACGACGATGACGACGCCGACGACGACCGCTCCAGCTGCTGGCCCCAAAAAGAGACCAACCGCCAACATGGCCGCGGCCAAAAGAAGAAGACGTCGTTTGGCGGCGGAAAACCAGGCTGAATTGGACGATGCCCTGCAAAATTTGTATAAAGATGTTGTGTACAACCATTGAAAAATAAATTTTTTCTCCCATTTCACGTTGTCTTTTTTGTCGCGCGCGCGCGTGCGCATTATAAAGGGGCGGTGGGGTGTTGTTGGGCATTTAGTCCGCCATGGACCGCGACAGCGAGCAGAAGCAGCTGGGAGTGCTCATGGACTGGGTGACGCAGCGCGTACAACACGAAGGTCGGGTGCCTCGGCTCAGCGATGTCGTGGAGCAAGCCGTCAAGGGTTTTGGATATCGCGACTTGCGAAAAACCTCGATAGCCCGCCAACTAAGATTGCATCCCTACTATCACATGAACTTTAAACAGACGCGAGGCCAGCATCGAGCGGGCCGCCATCGGCCCATTGTGGTTAATCACTTGGGCGTCTTGCACGCCGACATTGGTTACTTTAGCAAGTCGCGGCATTTTGAAACCCCTCCCACTTTTCAGGCGGGCTATCTGATTGCCAAAGATGTGCTGTCTCGATTTATTTACGCCGTCATTTTGCGCGGAGCCAAAAAGGCCGAGACTTTGATTAAAGCTTTTGAAGAACTGTTGAAACAGCATCAAGCTCAATTTGGCAGCGACGGCCACCGCATTGCCAGCATCTCTTTTGACCGCGAACCGGGCATCATGTCCCACAAGGTCCAATCGTATTTGAGCGAAAAAAAGATTCAGTTTCACGCCTTTGATTATAGCGTGAGCAAAGCCAAGGCAGCCGAGGGAGCCATTCAGTTGCTGCGAACGACCATGACGCGGATGCTGGCACCTCTTGGCGAGTCCAAGCGAAAATGGTGGCTCCACTTGGCTCAGTGTGTGGCCTCGCTCAACGACTCTCCCATTGTGATTGACGGCAAAAGGTTGAATTGGCGACCCGTCGACATTAACAAACACAATCTAGCCGACTTTTTGGCCGACCTATATAAGGCGGTGCCCGTTCAGTTTTTCGCTCAATTTGATATTGCTCCTCAACTGGTGAGCTTCAAATATCCGGTAGGCGCTGTGGTCCGACCCAAGCTACTCGTTACATCGTCGGCCGTGATTGGCATCAAAAGGTCTGAAGTGAATCTAGAACAAGAAGCGTTTGTTGTTGTCGAACAAATTGCCTACGTGGCTCGAAATTTTAAAATTGGTCGAGCCTATCGTTGCCGTAATCTTGCGACCCGAGAAGAAGAATTATTTGACGAATGGGATCTAGCCGAAAGCGAAAAGCGTCTGGCATAACGCCGGCGTCGTCGTCGTCGTCGTCGTCGTCGCTCCAAGATGTCCTTGTTCCCTTTAGGGAGCGCATTGCGGCCGAAACTTCGACATTTTCCATTCAGGTTCCCCGCCAGTATGCGCCAAACAGGTTGTTTTATTTCTCCCGTCTATTTCTCCAGCCCAATCTTTTCAACGTTGAAGCCAAAGAGCTAAAGTTGGAGGCCAATGCCGAAGATCAAGTGGCCGCCGCCGATTATAATTTTGAAGTCAGCTTGACGGCTCAATTTCCCAATGTCAAGGCCTTTTTTCCCAACGCTTACAACAATAAATTGCCAGCCACCGATACCTTCATTGCTAGCGTCAATAATTATTTCGACTCTCAAAAACCCGAGTTTGCCTTGCAGTGTCCCTTTTTTTTCGACTGGGTGGACCTCAACAATAGGGCGGAACACGATTACGAAACTTATGCTTCATTCACTGGCATGATATTTTATAATGAACCGTACGACAAGGCCAAGCACGCGGGAAATTTGCCTCAATCGGTGGCCACCATGGAAGGGGTCAACGACTTGAAGAACCCCATCGACACCATGAACGAGGCTCTGGCTTTTGCCAGATTTCGATATAGGCTGTGGGTGGCTCCGTATACCAGAATAACCTTTTCCAGCGAATCGCCCCTCGTCGACTTGGGTTTTACGCCCGAACAATTTGGAGCGAGGACAGTTTTGAAACAAATTGAAATTGTCAACCCCACCTACCGTTACAGGGTGTGGAATGTGGGAGCCAACATGCCCGCCAAAATTTTTACCAAGTGGGACTTTAGAATGACGGCGAGTCCTTTTGGGGCTTTTTTTTATTCCGCTCGCTACCCTCTTCATCTGTCGCCAGAGAAATGGGGCAATTCAGAAGAGCTGGGAAAAAGCCTGGCCAATGTCGTCAAGAAGCTAGCGACCGACATTAACGTCTCCATTTCCTTCGAGTATGACGCCAACAGCTCCAAGTTTTTCGTCAAATTTCCGGCCGCCGACACGGTACTCTTGTACCTCAACCTCACCAATGAACTGTGCGCCCGTCTGGGATATAGCGGCGTTGCCGCCATTCACAAGGGCTTGATGCCCGAATCCGTTGCTCCTCCGACCGCCACTTCTGCGGCCGCGGCGTCGGACCAAACCTCGACAGACGCCCAAAAAAAGTGCGTCTCCATTTGCTACGACACGGGATTGGTCATTGTCAGTCTGGAGCAAACTCGCGCCAACACAACGAGCGGCATTGACGATTACCACATGGCCTCGCTCTTTCCCCATTCTAGCGGTACAATGCAAATGGCGGCCTGGCCAATACCTTCTCTGGCGCCTTGTACTGCGGTGCCGCTGTCTTCTGGCGCCTCCACCGTCGTTCCGCTCCATTTCAACTTGAGCCGAATCTACGACAACCAAACGGTGGCAGACTTTGCTTGGAAGCAAGAAGCCTTCATTTACGGAGAGTTGAGGGGGACTATAAAAGGCCTCCCCGCCGGACCGTCTCCTTCAGTTGCCCATTAGGTGCGGTGAGGTGATGAACTTCAATACTCGGACGCGCAAACTTCTCGTTCAATATTCCAATCCGTCGCGAGCCACTCTACTGCCCTCTACATTCGCCCCTTCCAGCTCCATGCCTAGAGCCCGACAGCAGAGGAGAAGAAGGGCCAAGACGGTGAAAAGAGCCAAAGTGCGAGTCGTCAAAGGACACTTGACGCTCAAGGTTGCCGGCTATCCCGGCCTCCACAGGTTTGGTGCCAGCCAGCTCATTCAGTTTGTGCCCCTCAATAAAATTAAAGTAGCGGCCAAAAAAATTTTGGTCCAGTCCAACAAAAAGGGGGTCAAAAAGTCGTCGTCGTCGTCGTCGTCTTCTTCCAAGAGAAAAAGGTCCGTCAAACGAAAGAGGCAGCAGAGACGAAAACAATAGACATGTCCGATCCTAGGTTGGAATACGTTGACTTGCCCGCCTGGCAGCAGCACAAACAACAGCGTCTCTTGAGCACGAGTTATGTCGTCATCGAACCCAACAATTCGTTGGAGGATACGCCGACTCAGGTGGAATTTGAAATCAACAACAATGCTCCGCTACTCTTTGGGCCAATGAGCAAATTTCAGATAGAGGGGCAATTTCAAGCCAGAGCCACCGACAATGACGAGTGGGAGGGCGCTCAAGCCGTCGAGGCTTCCAACGTTCTCTTGGCCCCCAACTGGTTTGAGATGCTCATCAAATCGGTTGATGTTTTCCACAATAATCAGCGCGTCAGCGCTTCCGACGAGGCTCGCTTTATACCCGCCCATCTCAACGCCATGCTTTACGCCTACATGGAGCCCACGGCCAAAAAACTCTTGTGTCCGCAACCCGTGCATCCGGGTTATTGCGTCCCCGTCAACAAGGACGCGTGGAAATTGGACGCCGAGCCCTACAGCGCCTACGCCAAGCAAGTTTTTGCCAACAAGAACATTACCTTTAATTACGTGCCCAATTTTCAATTCCCCTTTTATCAGGGCTCCAATTTTCTCACCGACGGATCGGCCCCGAGAATGGTGCCCATGCAAAACCTGGGCAAACTGTCTGTTCGATTTACCTTTTTCGACAAACAAGATCACATTTTCCGAAAAAAGGCTGGAAATACCAAAAAGTACAGATTTGCTTTCGAGTCTTTTGAAATGATTCTAGAGGAAGCCAGATTGGCGCCCGCCTTTGAACGCACCCTGCTCGCTTCGAGAAAACATTTGGCCTTTCCCGGCGTCACCCGACTCCAGCTGGTGGAATCCATCCCCGGCGGAACAGCCTCCTACAAGACTCGCTTTCAAGACATTTACATGCCCGAATCTCTCTTCATTTTTTGCGTCCATAAGCAAGTGGCCTCGGGCACCTATTCGTTTGCCAATTCTACCAAAGAAAATGTATTTCTGCCCCACAACATTGGCTCCGTCGATTTGGGTTTTGACGGAAAAAGATTTAGTCTCAAGGAACCCCACTTGGGCAATGTAGGAGAAGATACGACTGAATCCAAAAACTTGTTTGATCACCTGGCTTTACCGCCCTTTGGCGTCAGTTTGGATCAATCGACAGTCACCTATGCCAAGCTCAAAGAGGGAGGCGTCGATTCGGCATTCCCCCACATTTACATTCCCCTGACGCATTACGGCGGCGACAAGAGCCGACTCATTCCGGCCCTGGACGACGGCTCCTGCGTCTCCAAGCGAAGCGATCTCGACATTTTCCTTAAATTTGTAATGAACAATTCAACGACCGATGCCGTCTACGTTATCTACGCCGTCTACGCCGACGTGGCCATCATCTTGGATCTAAAAAATAAAATTTTCACCTCGCCCTATTTGTCTCACATGAATTAGACAACAGTTGAATAAATGAATAACACAATAAACGCGTTGCATTTTATTTTCATCGTCACATACATTTATACATCAACATTTTTGGGTTGTACAACAATATTCATTGGGGCCGTTGCCATGGTGGCCAATTTGTGCACTCGGCGCACCTGGGGAATAACGACGGGGGCTTTGCCAAACATGATGCGATGGGCGGTATCAAATGCTTGGCGATTGGTCAAGCTGGACCAGCCGCTGCTCTTGTGCACGTTCTTTTCTTCGTGGTCAGTCACGAGGGCGTAATGCTGGGTCATCATGGTGATAAATTGCCAGTTTGGAATATTGCATAGCCACTCTAATTTGGCCATTCCGGGTTGGGACTGGCCGCCGTCGGGATGGTGCACCATGTAAAGCGGTTTTTCGGCCAGATAGCTTTCCACATCCGCGGGGGCGGCGGCCGTGGCCAAAACGGCTTCGTCCAAACTGGCTCCTCGGCGAAGGGCGATAATCAAGTTGTCAATGTTGGAGTAGGCCAAGGTCCAATGTTGCGGCGAGAGGTGGCGAGCAATAAATTGAATAATTTGCACCAGTCGCAGTTTGCCCGTTTCCACCACCGTCACAAACATGGCCAAGGCATTTTTTTGCCGAAATTTTGGGGCGCGGCGAGTCGTTTCCAGCAAAAAGTATTGTCCGCGCTGGCCGCGTCCGCCATTTAAATCTTCCACGTAGTTGACGTCAACCCGGTGGCGGTTGTAGTGGTAATTCCGGGGAAGCCTGTTGGTCAAGGTGAATGTAAATCTTTTTCCGCCGCTCGTCACGCCAAAGAATCCGCAGCTCAAATTAACCATGCGTTTGATCCAAGCCACTTGAATAGGACACGTTGAGGCGGCTCGCTGCTGAATGAGCCTTTGGTAGACGGCGTTCATGGCGGGCTCGGTGCGAAAAAATAAAACGGCTTTAATGTTGGTGAGGCGAAACCCGCCGCCGCCGCCGCCGCCGCCGCCGCCGCCGCCGCCAGATGAGGTGGCCTTGAGATGGTTGTAGTAATCTCGAGTCATTACGATGGGATGTTGAGGGCGAGTGGCACTAGCCAGCGAGTTTTTTCCATTGTCGGGATGATAGACAACCAGCGAGCAAGGTTGAGTCGTGCACCCCTCTATCCAAGCAATAAAAGTGTAGCTGGTATCGGTTGGATCTTGCACCAAATGTTCAAAGTCTCGGAGCCGCAAGTCGCTGACGTGTTCCACCAGTTGATAGCCCTTGACCAAATGTGCCAATTCCGAAAGATCCCTAAATGACTTTTCCAAGCTCCAGGGGGCGTATCCGGGCGTGTGGCAATCGGAAACGACAATGTATCGACGGCTGCCGACGCCGCCGCCACTGCTCCCTCCCCCGATCCATTGCTCAAAGGCGGCGTCTCGCTTTTCCGTCTTGGCGCGAACTTGGTCGTGAGTTTGTCCGTCGACGTAGCGCTGCTTCATTCGAGCACAACCCTGTCCGCAGCCGTGAACATAGTGGCCGTCAAACTGATAGAGGTCGATGCTCCCGTCGTTGTAAACAATGACTAGGTCGGCCGGATATTTGTCCACGTAAAAGAGACCCATTGGCGAAAAATTGGAATAAACGGTGCGAATGTTGGCGTGTTGAGGCTGAAGATTGGCCAAGGTATAATAGACTGCTCTAAATTCAAACGACTTGTGTCGGACGTAGGTGTCTGTTTTGGAAAGCACCAAGTTGTCCTTTTTCTTTTTCTCCTCCTCCTCCTCTTCCTCCTTCTCCTTTTCCCCTTTGTCGTCCTCTAGCTGAAGGAATCCGGTGCAAAAACCAGAGGGCATGAGAGCGCTGGAGGCAGAAAAGCCATAGGCCGATGTCAAATCGTATTCCATGATGGTCTCAAATCCGTCCTCGGGGCAAGCGGCGGCGTTGACGTGCTTCAAAAGAGTTGTGGCGCTGTACATGAAGCCTCCGCGAGACGACCTCCTCAGCATTTCTTCATAGTAGGCTTTCAATTTTTCCGGACCCTGAGCCATGGGACCGGCTAGGCGGCTAAATAGAGTCCAGACGCATTCAAACGCCAGCATTGAACACGATTTAAAAAAATTACAGCCGTGCAAATCGACGCCAAAAGAGGCCACCGCGTTGGCCACAAAGTTTTGCCAAAAATTGAGCGCCACTTGGCTCATCCACTGGGCTCGCTCGCGAACCGCCGCCTTGACAGTTTTTCCTTCCGCTGTTTTGGGCTGATGTTTTAGGTCCCTGGTGCGATGGAGAATGACGGGTGGGGGGGTCCAATGCGGCGCATAAAATTGACTGGCATCTTCCAGGTCCAGATAGGTTTCAATGTTGAATACGGTTAGATTCCGAGTGCACAGCGCATTGATGTTGTTGTCGCTGCTCGTTTTCAGCTGGAGACTCCTTTTCTTGAGATCGACACAGGCAAAGTGGGTGAGATAAAATTTCAAACTGTGAATATGATTGTCGCTGGCTGAATACAAGACAATCCACTGATGCTCGATGCATTTAGTCAAATTGGCCAGACACTTGGCGTACAGAGTGCGCTGTTGTTGGCCGCCGCCGCCGCCACTTGGGCCCATGATGCCCCCGCCCACACAAAAATGTGCAATTTTTTCCAAGAGGGGTTGCAATATGGCTCGGCGTCGAGCCGTTAGCTCAGCCTTGCGGGTCCACACTTGGCGCCAAAATGTCAACATTGATTCTCCCGCTCTTTTTCTATACTCGAGGTCCTCTCTTCCTTTTCCTCCTCCTTCTCCTCCTCCCAGTAGGTTGTCGAAGCACGTCACCTCTTGCATAAATGTCGAGCCGCCGCCGTCCCTGTAGTAAATGTGGCGCAAATGATTTTGTTCGTCCGTGTGGATAGCCAAGCTGCCCACCGTTGTGCCCAATTTTTGCGACAAGGCGGCATGTTCTTGGCGCGTCACGAGTCCCAAACTGTGGGCTAGATTTAGCGAAGACTGGCTGAGGGATACAGAAGTGGAGCGATTCGTTTGACAAGGGTCCTCGTCCAACTTGTTGGCGTCCTCGTCGTCGTCGTCGTCGTCTTCTGGCAGCTCTAACCAGGCGGGCACATCTTTGGCGCGAGGTTGGCGGCGATAGACAATCTTGTACTGCCTATCCGTGCCCGCCTCCAAGATCAATTTGTCGCTGCTCTTGCCCGCCGCTGGGTGCTGGTCAACAATGCAAAAGCCACCGGCATAGATGGAAACGGCAATGCCCCTTGTCCTGGCATTTAATTCTTGCCACGTTTGCGGATCGGGAAACGGAGTTTCTAGATTCAGCAGTTGCCAGAGCGGGGTGGGGGGTGGCAGCAAAGAAGAGGAGGAGGAAGAGTAGGAGCAAGAGGAGGAGGATTTGGAAAAAGAAGAAAAAAAGTGCAACCTTCTTCGGCCGGGCAATTGAGAAATGCTGTCTTTTTCGCTCAAAATTTTGCCCGTAGCAGACGAAATGATCCAGCAGACGGGATCTGGCGGCGGCGGCGGCGACGTTGGGTTGTCGTCGTCGTCGTCCTTGTCTTGTTCACTTGCGCCGCCGCCAATGCCGCTCGCGCCAATGCCCCGATGCCATAGGCGACCGTCAAAAGCGAGTTGGACAGCCCTTTTGGGGGGGTTGCGAGTTACAATCAAGAGGGGTCTGTTCAAGGCAGCCTGCCATTCTATGGCCAAACTTGGCTCTTGTTCAATAAAGTCCAACAGACAGTAATGTTTAAAGCTGGGCCACCACGACGACAACAATCGGTAGGGTGTTGCCAGGCCAAGCTTTTGGCTAGCCCGCTTCAAGGTTAAATTCGGCGCTTTTGTGGCTTT
>Ga0214193_1000452_pt1 | contig 9575 bp, 15 predicted proteins | sample TroBogEpilimnion_10_FD_153031 | JGI IMG/M metagenome (GOLD analysis project Ga0214193, IMG submission 153031) | Freshwater microbial communities from Trout Bog Lake, WI - 05AUG2008 epilimnion | ecosystem: Environmental > Aquatic > Freshwater > Lake > Epilimnion/Euphotic zone | place: Trout Bog...
CTTTGTTAGGCTTGCAGTCATGTTATTGAAGGTTCTACCCTTCTTAATTGCATGCTTAACAAGATCACCCATGTGAGTTGCGCCACTTACATCATGGTGCTCAAATACACGGTGTCCAGTTTCCTTCTCTGTATATGGGTGCCAGCCTTGGTGCAGCCATTCAGGGCTCTTACCAATAACGCCCTTAGCAGTTGGCTTAATGCCTTCTTCTGAGTTAGCATCTCCATGGAATCCCATAAATGGTGATTCGCTACCCTTCATAACTCCACCACCACGTAGTGGATTCTCTGGGTGCTTCATATCAGCAAGACTTACTTTTTCACCATTTTTAGTTCTGAAGTAATCGGTTGAAGGGTTTACCTTCTCCTCATTAAATCCAGGCTTAGCGCTATAAGTTGTTTGCTTGCCGCTGTTAAAACGCTTTTGGTTATCAATATACTGACGAGCAGTCTCAACTGAATCTGAGAAGCTGCGATCTCCAGTAAACTTCTTTAGTTGCTCATAATCTTTTGTGCCAGACTCACTTCGGTCCTCTTCAATTCCGGCATGGTGCATAACTGTTGCCATAGAGGCATATGTGCTTTGAGAGAAGTTTGGGTGGCTTGGATGACCGATATCACTCTCTTCAAGTCCTGGAGCAAGCTTCTTAGATAGACGTGCAGCTCTTTCCATAACTTCTGGATTACCAATAGTGACGTTAGTGTGTGTTCCACGTCCAGCAGCAATTCTGCTAGCAAGCTTTCCACTTTTAATAGTCTTAGCTTCTGGAGTAACAGCAGCAGGTGCTCCTGCAGACATTTCGTTCATGTTTACTTCAGTGATGCCAGCTTTACGCATGCGGTTCTTGCGAACGTTCTTGTCTTCTTCCTCAAGCTCAGACATAGTCTTGCCCTCATCTTTATCGGCTGTTGTAGGCCAATTGATGATATTACGAGCAGAAAGGCGTGAACCCTTCCTACCTTGTGGGCGATATGGCTGTGCTACTGAGCCAGTGTCTACTGCTTTTCTTTCTACATCAGTTTCAGGAAGTGTGTACCCCTCAGGAGGAACAGGATGGGCAGCCTTAAGCTCCTGACGCTCAACATCGTGTCGTGCTGTAGTAGCTAAGTACTCAGTATCAGACATCTTGTCTGCGCCAGCAAGCTCTGTTGCATGACGCTCTTCTTGCTCTTTAAAAGCCTTTGTACGAAGATTAAATGCCTTCTGGTGCTGCTTTGATACAAATAGTGGGGAAGTATCTCGCATACGCATAGTTGTTGTGCTTAGCGGATTATTATCAATATCATTATATTCAGGCTTTAGATTGCCTTCTGCATCCCAAGCATCTTGTTCATGCCAAGCTTTTGGCTTTGAACCTTTACCACGTGTCTTAATAATCTGACCGGCGTTACGCTTACCATAATCGGCAGCTGTAGGAGCTTCTGTAACAGGTTCTGCTTTAGCAGGGATATCTAGCTTAGCAACACTGACTGGCTTACCATTGAGACGTGCTTCCGAAGCTTTATCTACTCCCGCAGGATTTTCACCCTTAAGTGCAATCTTAGGTTCTAGACCAGACACCTTTGCAACACGTTGTCCACCACGTCCAGCTTTTTCATTCTTGCTTGGACCTACCTTAGCAACTACTTCACCTTCAGCGTTAGGCTTGATGTACTTATCAAATTGACCCATGTTTACTTACCCTCACCCATTCCGACGTTAAGGTTACTTGTACGACTAAAATCTGTGCCAAGGTCTGGGACTTCACCAATACCATGACCTTCTGAATAAATATCCTCAGGTTCTGTAGCATTTACAGCTCCCGTGTTACTTCCTACTTTTGAAGATGCTTCGTCAGCATTATGAGATTGCAACTTAAGGGAGATTTGACCTGGAACACCTTTTTGCATACCTGCTGTGCGAACAGCTTGCTGATGAAGACGCTTACCTTCATCTTCTCCAAATAGCTTTGAATAATTTGATGATTCAGCGTTAAAGTTTGCCTCAGAACCAAGACCTTCTGCCATATTACGTGCGACGTGGCCCCAGGTAGTTTGGGTTAGAGAATTCTGATGTTGAGCTTCCATACGTTGAAGCTGAAGGTTGTGGCTGTAATCCATGAGCTGCTTTTGCATCTCAATCTTGCTCTTCTGTTGCTTGCTGTTTACAATACCACCAAGGAGTTGACCAAGGATATTGCCGCTACTGCCACCTGCTTGGCTAATATTTTGTCCGCCACTAAGATTCATCTGTAGGTCCTGTCTTCTCCGATATGGACAAAAGTTTAGCAACTCCACCCTGTTCTGTAAGGGCTTGAGCACTTTTATTATAATGATGCATGCAGAAGGCCAAAATGCCGTATGGGAGGGTTACAACCACCCCCGCACGGGCTGAACAGCCATCACACTGAATTCGCTGCTGCGATTCCTCCACCAGCTGCATCTCCTGTTGCTGAGGTTCCAGTACTTGTGTCATCTGCATCCGTTCCTTGTCGTTGATCCATATCTATGTCTGAATCTGGCCCTAAGCCATAATAGAGCTGGTCGTAGTCTACTACGGAATTTGGAAGGGGGAATCTGGCGTCACCCAGCCTGCCAACTGTTGCAGGATCTTTTAGAGGCACCTTAAACTGGCGATGCTCTTTCTTTGGGTGAGTCATACGAGTATTCTCTCACTAAAGCAAAAAGCCGGGAGCGTTAACTCCCGGCTAATTACATTTAGGCTATTAGGCCCAAGGTGTGATTGTGATAGCAGCACCTGCAGCAGTTGATGCAGTACCTGCAGCAATGCTTTGGGTCTTGATTGTTGCAGAAGTACCCTTAACTGTTGGGGTACCTGTAGGTGAAGCAACAGCGATAGCTGTTGTTCCGTTAGAGACAAATGAGACGGTGTTTGTCGCACTTGCTGTAACAGTCCATGTACCGTTAAGCTCTGTTGTTGTTGCGTCTGCAAGACCAGCAATTGTGATCTTTGTACCGACTGGGAACGCAGCTCCAGCGCCTGTAGCTGTAACAGTTGCGGTAGCTGAGCTAGCTGTACGTGCAGCAGCAGTGATTGAGATTGGAGTGTTAGTTGCAGCAGAGGCTGTTGTAGCAACAAGCTCTACGTCAGCAAGAAGTGCCTGAGCATTAGCAGTTGTAAGGCCTAGAACTGTTGGGACAGTTACATAAGCTGTTCCACCTACGAATGAACCATCTGAGTCAGATGCGCCTGCACCAAGTTGTGCAATACCTGTCTGACCTGTGATTGATACACCTGAACCAGCTGAGTTAGTTACTGTGAACTGATAAGCTGTAGCTGATGCGATTGTAGCGTTTGTGAGGTTGAATGCAGAGGTTGTAAGACCTGTGATTGTTACGTTCTGTCCAACCAATGAAGCTGGATTGATTCCGTTTGATTGAGCTGTATAGGTGACGGTTGTTCCGTTGCCTGAAGCAGCTGTTACACGAAGGATTGGGTCTCCAGCAATAAAGCTTGGGAATCCTGAGTAGTTTGCTTCTGCGATGTTTTGTGTATCCTTGGTGTAATCCAAGTATGCAGAGTTAACAGTTGAGGTGTTGGTCCATGATACGTTCTGTGATCCACCGACTGTAACAGTTGCGGATGGAGTTCCTGCAGAACGCTCATCATTTGGTTGTAGTGGGAAGTTACCCCATACGAAATCAACGTTAGGGCGACCCGTAACAGTTGATGTGGTTACATTTGTCAACATAGCGTTTGCGTATGTTGCAGAGGTTGTTGACACAGACAAGCTTGTATTACCAGTAATTGGATTACCGGTATAGATTGTCCATGACTCTAGGCTATTGCCTTCGAGATTAGTTGCCATGTACATAGTCCTATCTAGAGAGGGTTAGAGAGTCTTGCCCAAGAGACAGGGTAATGGTAACAGAGGTATTAGGCCTCTTGTACGTAAATGCGGGTTTCTCCACCAGAATAGACGTCATACTCTCTGGCAGCGTCTACAGCAATCTCCATTTGCTTCTTAGCTTTTTCTATAGTGCTTAAATCTTTTTTAAATAATGAACCGGCAGCAAAGTCCCCACCGCTACCAGATGTAGTAACCCCACGAGCTTCACGGTCAAAGGAGTAGTCGTCATCAATATAAAATACAACGCCCTGTACAGCGACAATAAATGCACCCTCGTGTTGAGCGTACTCGCCGTCATCCTTCATATCATAGCCACCATCAATGAATAGCTGACGCATTTGAGGAATAAAAGTCTTAGCCATCCACTTATCGAGCTCATCAATACTCATGCGGGATTTACGAGGTTTTGGGGCAACCCATGCCTTTTGCATAAGATCCATGCCACGTCCCATGCCACAACCGGCAATTAGGACCCCATTATTATCAATAACTTTATCGTTAGCCATCTTAAGGCGTTTGTACTCAGAAACGGTAGATTGAGTGTCTGCACCCATTACTACCCAACCGTCACCTTGAATTGCTGCAATTGTTGTCATTTTTCCCTCTCTAGTCTAAACCTAGCGTATCACAAATACTCTTGGCTACCTAGCTCAAATGTTTCTGATCTTGTCCTAGGAAGTGTACCATAGGAGGTCCTAAGCCATGGTAAACCCATTAAAGCGTCATTTACAAAGTCATTAGTAGATGAGCCAGTCTTAAGCTGCTCCCACAGGTCACTTCTAATATTGTCGTATTGAATCCAGGTGTATTGCGCTCTACCACCGACGCCGGGGTCTGTCATTACAATAACTAGGGTTTCAGTGCTTGGGTTGTAGCAGCACTTCTGGGCACGAGGGCGTGGTCCACCAGAGGTGGGTGCATAGATCTCATCATAGCCAGGTCCACATAGACGGCTACGCTCTCTATCATATTTGAGGGCAGCTGCAACAGCGGCATAGTTATCGGGGTCAACTACGGGCATAAAGTGTCTAGCACGAAACCTATCAGACATTATTTCTCCCTAGACCAATGCATATAAGACCGTATATAGGTAATAGCATACGCTAAAGATGCAAATATAAACCCGTATTGCTTAGTATGAATTGCATAGACCATCCATAGGCCTTCATTAAACAAGAGGACAAACCAACCCCATATGGTCTTACGACCTACAAAGTAGATTCCTGTTACTCCAATGATTGCAAGTAGCCATGACCACACTTACTGTCCTCCCCAGCCTCCACCTTTAAAAACGGCGGGGGTAGCTTGGAAAATCTTATTCATAGACTCTTGGCAACATACAGGCACAGTACTATCTCCAAAAGACTGATAGATCTCTTGCACGCCTCCACACACATTACACTTATAGTCGTAGTTAGGCATTTAGCTCTCCAATGTTTTCGGCGGGGTAGGTGTCAGTACTTAATCGTGAATCTGTTGATCCCAATAGGGTACACCATCTTTGTCATAATCAGATCCAAGGCGTCCTAGTAGCTCATCATGGTCTTTTAGCGTCCTAGCGATTGACTCTTTAAGTCTTGCATCACGGCGGGCAGCTTCTATCTGTTCTCTTAGATCTTGATCCTCTGCCCAGCGGTCTAGATCTTCTGGTGTTACTTCCTTCATAATTCTCTTCTTCCTTGCCTCCTATGCTGACCTTCCAGGGATCGAACCTGGGACAACCCGATTAACAGTCGGGTGCTCTGCCTGCTGAGCTAAAGGTCAAAGTATCAGGTCGGCTTATCTTTACCCACGCCGTAAGGAAATATAACCGAGTCTCCTGACAAGACCGTCTAGGTTGTTCTAGAAACCCCTAGATACTTGCGTAAGCAGTCAAACATTCGCTTTAGGGGCTACCTAAAGTATAGACTGCAATACAAGTGTTACGCTGTTGCGGAGATGGGATTCGAACCCACGACCTAAAGCTTATGAGGCTTTCGAGCTAACCGAGCTGCTCTACTCCGCTATGTAGTCCCAGTAAGTCCAATGCATGTAGGCATCATTGCTTTTCAGCTATTTAATCTACCATTGAAGGTGGTAGCACCTACTTAGCGGTACTTACTGGAACTCTGCTTATAGTATATCCGATTTATTTGATTTTGATCAACTTTGGTTGTAGCTCTTCAGGAAGTTCCTGTTCCAGGGTAATGCGGAGCATTCCATCCTTGAGCTCTGCTCCCTTGACTACTACATACTCCGCTAGAACGAAGTTCTGCTTGAAGTCACGGGTAGCGATTCCCTTATGGATAGGTTCCTTCTCAGATGCCTCTAATTGGCCTTCTACGGTCAACTGGAGCTCTTTAACGCTGATCTTGATATCTTCCTTGCTAAAACCGGCTACAGCCAGTTCTAGGACGTATTTGTCCTCATCCTTGTAGATGTTATATGGAGGATAGCTAGATTGCTTAGCAGTAGCACTTACCTGCTGTAGAGTGTTGAGAAGTGGGTCAAAGCCAATAGCCCAGCGATTAAACTGAGGAAATAGAGAAGAGATTGTTACCTCTGCTGGCCTTGATGTATTTGACACTGAGTTAGTGTGCTTATGAAACGGATCTGTAGGATATCCGCCATTTATATAGGCAGTATGAGCCATGATTATATCTCCTTAGACGATATAGGTTAAATGGAAGCCCAATCGGCACTTCCATCTATAGTATATCCGATAAATCAGGATATTAGGTTACTTAAACTCCGCAGCTAGTTGAGCAAAGTTTGTCTGCCTAGGATTGTAGTTATCTACTCCGTTATACTTCAAAAACTTACCTGTAGAGTCAGACATCTTCAGCTGCTCCCACATTTCCTCTGGAAAATCGTCATATCTGTAGACTGGAGGAGGAGCACCAGTAGGCTCATAGTAGCCCGTAACTTTATTCTTCTTTACCGGCATTCTAAAGACTATGACTAAGGTCTCTGTAGGATGATGGAAGCCACATTGCTCAGCTCTGTCTCTTTGGTCCTTTAAGTGCGATTTGTCGCTTGTAGGAGCTTCAATGACTTCAAAGGTAGATGGCCAATAACCGATCCGGTTCCTGCTAGGTGTAATGGCATAAGACTGCTCATCTAGATCAGATATGGCATCAACAGCTGCCCGCTCCTCTGGATCCAGATATTCCTCAGCTGTGCCATACATGGCAATGGCATAGGCTTCCCGCTTTAGTAACTCATCAGGATTGACCTTGCGACCTACGGTCTTCTTCTTATATGCCATGGTGTAACTCTATCATAGCCACTGCCTATGATCATAGGAAGCTTGGAATCACCCGCCAATTTTTCCACATGTGATACAGCCCACATCGCCGTTTAGGCCACTGCCCCCATGTATTTAGTCTCAACCCTCCGTCTCGTCTGCCAAAAGCTGGGGTAAGTGACGTTTAAGGGTGGGGGTAACCCAGAAGGGGCAGAAGGACAAGATAGGGACTCTCTCGCTCCCTGCTATGGTACTCGCTAGCGTTCGACTCGCTAGGCAGGGGCGGGACTAGGGAAGTGTATTACCTAGCCTAGAAGGGCACAACTGTGTCTACAGTACAACAGGTGTTCGCACCTATCGCTGAGATAGCCAACTCACACGATGAGGTTATCTCTACCCAATCCGCTACAGCGTTCAAGCAATTCCCCGACGCTGTGCCAGCCGATGTGCTTGGTCTATTCACCAAGCGTTCTGCTGTGCGTCTAGTATGGGCTGGCTACATTATGAGCCAGTCAGGTCTGACCTTCTCAGAGGTCAAGCCATACCTAGATGGCATCTCTCAGTTCTACTCTGAACTGACTATCCATACCGACAAGACTCAAATGCTTGCCGAGTTAATCCTTGCAGATAGCAAGGTCACCGAGCCAGTAGCGGTGCTAGATACCAAGTTGGCTAGTATTGCCAACGCTCTCAAAGCCATCAAAGATGGCACAATCACCAAAGATAGCAAGAGAGTCGCTGAATTGCGTCTTGAGATCATGGATCTCTTGCCTATCCTATCTATCAGCGAGCCGGTTCTCCAGAACGCTTAGCAGATAGTGGAGTAGTCGGGGGTATACACACCCCCGGCTCCTTCCTATGTTCATAGGTAATAGCCTGTGGGCATAGGTGGGAGTGGAACAACTAGCGCAGCGACGCTAGCCCAGCAGTCTCCCAGCGAGAGAGTCTCCCTATCTACTTCGGCCACTGGTTTCATAGCCGTGTGGCTACGTAGCCGTAAGCCCAGGCTACAGGCTAGGGGCTTGCTCTATGAGCAGGTTAATAGGCTGTTGTGGGCTGTGGCTATTGACTAAGGCTGTTATCTATTCCTATGCTCTATCTATTGAAAGGACTTCCCTATGCTACATCTATTAAATCCTTACCAATCTGGCTTACCTATCACTATAGGTTGGCTATCTATGTGTTATCTCCTTTGGCGTTTCATTACCAGAGGACTGTAGTATTCCCCGCCGAATTTTTACCCGATTAGGAGGCTTATTATGTGTATGTATTGTCAGGCTCAGGTTAGCCCTGAGCGTATAGAGGCTGGCTATGCCTATTGTATGGCTAGTGAGTGTGTATCTAAGGGCTTGAGAGATAGGCGTAATGGCTTTCGCCTTGTACTGATGCCTAAGCAAGGCTTTACCTATGTATCTGTTGACTCTCCTGATCTACATAATGGTAGGAGTTCAGGACGATAGAGTCCCCCGCCATTTTTTTCGCTTTTGTAGCCTGTGAGAGATACACAGTTGGGCTACCTTCGACCACCTAGGTGGCAATCAAGGGATGCATTCCGCTGTGTATCTCCTACCCTCTACAAGAAAGGAAAGACTATGTTCGGTTGGCTTATCGGTAGTCTGCTAGTCCTATGGCTAGCAATGACACTAATCAACAAGCAGTACGAGATTGACCAAGAAGATTGGGACTTCAGAGAGGAAGGAGAATGACAAATGTTGGCACAGTCATACATACATTCCCAGAGTGGGAAGATTTATCTTGGCAAGATGATGCCAAGTGCCGAGGGATGGATACTGAGTTATTCTATTATCCAAACCTCATCCGTGGTCCACAACGCAGGGCGTACGCAGCACGTGCGAAAGCAATCTGTGCGGATTGCCCTGTCAAAATGCGGTGCCTTGAGGATGTTGTCGCCAGAGATGATAGACACGCTATCCAAGGCGGTATTAGCCCAGAAGATAGAGGAGTTATCTCAAGCGAGACATCTCCTAATTGGAGCCTAGAGAAAGTGTTAGCCAACCTACATAGACAGGAGAAAGCAAGTGCGTAAGAGCAAAGAGATGGAGCAACGCCTAGTTACTCTACAGATTAAATACGATGCCTTGAATGCTGTACTGGCAAGGCTTCAGCTAGAGGTACATACACTCAAGACTCAGCAAGCCATCACTCAAGGAGACTGGCATGTACCAAGTAATAACTAAGAACAGTACATATGAGATTGACCCAAAGCATAAGATATTCCGCCGTATCCCTGACAAAGGAACAGATTTAGTCAAGGACTTAGAGTGGACACCCTACATCAACATTAAGCAAGCCGTAATAGGTGAGCCTATGCTCATAGAGTGGTCGCTTAATGGAGTACGCAAAGTTCGTAGCACCACACCCGTGGTGGACATAGATCTATTGGAGGAATAATGGGAGAAGATGTAAGCACAATCAAATCCGGCATTGTATTGCAGGGTGATGGTGGTAAATCTACCGGAGCAACGGTGCTCCAACACA
>Ga0214193_1000459_pt1 | contig 9511 bp, 10 predicted proteins | sample TroBogEpilimnion_10_FD_153031 | JGI IMG/M metagenome (GOLD analysis project Ga0214193, IMG submission 153031) | Freshwater microbial communities from Trout Bog Lake, WI - 05AUG2008 epilimnion | ecosystem: Environmental > Aquatic > Freshwater > Lake > Epilimnion/Euphotic zone | place: Trout Bog...
GCTCGTACCAATTGCAATCGCCAAGGCATCACACTGAGTTGCTTTCACAAAATCAGCAGCCTGCTCGACATCAGTCAGCAACTGCTCACGAGTCATCTTGCCATCAGCACCATGACCGTCTTCTTTATCGCCCTGCATCGTTTCCAGTGAACCTAATACACCCAGCTCAGCTTCAACCGTAACCCCGATAGAGTGAGAAAACTTTACAACCTCTTTAGATACATCAACGTTGTACTCATAGCTAGCAACAGTCTTACCATCAGCCTCTAATGAGCCATCCATCATTACGCTAGTAAAGCCACTCTTGATGGCCGCCATACACACTGCAGGACTTTGACCGTGATCTTGATGCATTACCACTGGAATATGCGGATAAGCTTCAACCGCAGCAGCAATGAGGTGGCGTAAAAATGGTTCACCCGCATACTTACGAGCACCTGCAGAAGCTTGCATGATCACTGGAGAGTCTGCTTCGTGAGCCGCCTCCATAATGGCGGTCACTTGCTCTAAGTTATTCACGTTAAATGCTGGTAGGCCATAACCGTTTTCAGCAGCATGATCCAAGAGTTGTCTTAAAGATACTAAAGCCATGATGTTTTCTTAATAAATAGTAATAAGGTTAAAAATAAATCGGTTATCAATCTGTTTTAAATGCTGATTGCGTGAATTACTTCACATGAATAATCTTGAGGGTATTGGTTCCACCAGGTTCACCCATGGGTTCACCAGAAGTTAATACAACGGTATCACCCTTCTTAACTGCGCCTAACTTTTTCAAACACGCCTCTACCTCCTGTAATGCAGTATCACGATCCTTGGTGTAGTCCAGACCAATTGGGGTGACATTGCGATAGGTACTTAAGGCACGCTGAGTAGCAATCTTGGAAGTCAATGCAAAGATCGGCACGTGAATATTGTGACGACTCATCCAAATTGCAGTGGATCCGGAGTCGGTTAAGGCAGCAATCGCATCAGCATTCAAATGGTGAGCTGTAAATAAGGCGCCCAAAGCAATTGTTTGATCAATCCGGGTAAAGGTCTGATCCAAGAAGTCGGTATCGAGTTTTACACGATCAGATTTTTCAGCTTCAACACAAATCTCCGCCATCGCTTTAATGGTCTGGACTGGATACATGCCTGCAGCAGATTCAGCAGACAACATTACTGCATCCGTACCATCCAACACCGCATTGGCCACGTCACTTACCTCTGCACGTGTGGGTACTGGAGCGTTAATCATAGACTCCATCATTTGCGTAGCAGTAATCGTAAATTTATCAGCTTCAAGCGCCCAAGCAATCATGCGCTTTTGGAGTGCAGGTACGGCTGCATTACCAACCTCAATAGCAAGGTCGCCACGCGCAACCATAATGCCGTCGCTCTGCGCAATAATACTTTTCAATGCTTCTGGTTCAATCGCCTCTGCACGCTCTACCTTAGCAATGGTTCTGACTTTTCCAACCCCATACTTGGCACTGGCAGCATCTGCCAACTTTCGGGCATAAGCCATATCAGCGCCATCTTTCGGAAAACTAATCGCCAAAAAGTCAACGCCCATTGCAATGGCGGCATCTAGGTCAGCAATATCTTTTTCTGTCAGTGCAGGAGCAGTTAAGCCACCACCAGCACGATTAATGCCTTTGTTATTGGAGAGAGGTCCACCCTGCTCAACGATGGTAAATATCTCGCCACCTTTAACGCTCTCGACTGTAAGCACAACCAAGCCATCGTTTAATAAAAGACGATCACCCGGCTTTACATCACCTGGCAGCTCTTTGTAATCAAGACCCACCTTAGTTTGGTCACCGAGCTCACAAGCAACATCCAGAGTAAATTTATCACCTTCTTTCAGGAGAATTTTGCTGTCTATAAACTTTCCTACGCGAATTTTTGGTCCTTGCAAGTCAGCCATGATGCCTACTTCTTTGCCCACTTCAGCAGAGATAGTGCGTACTAAATCATGACGTGCTTTATGGTCAGCAACAGTACCGTGTGAAAAGTTCATCCGCACCACATCCACACCAGCACGAATCATTTCACGCAACACTTCTGGCTTTTCGGAAGCCGGTCCTAAGGTTGCAATAATCTTGGTAGCTCTCAACATATTTAGTCTTTCGCTCTTTCAGCAAGTACTGCAAAGGCTGGTAAGGTTTTGCCTTCTAAAAACTCCAAGAAGGCGCCGCCGCCAGTAGAAATGTAATCCACCTGATTCTCAATACCGTACTTCGCTATCGCCGCCAAAGTATCGCCACCACCAGCAATTGAGAACGCAGGTGAGTGCGCAATCGCGGCAGCTAACATTTTGGTACCACCACCAAATTGATCAATTTCAAATACACCCAGCGGGCCATTCCATACAATCGTGCCAGCGTGTGCAAGCATGGTAGATAGACGTGCAGCTGTCTTTGGGCCAATATCTAAAATCATGTCGTCTTCTGCTACTTGATCCGAAGAGACGCGATTTGCACGGGCCAAGGGAGACAATTCATTAGCAACCACTACATCTTCTGGAATCGGTACATGGGCCCCGCGCTTCTCCATGATCTCCATAATCTCTCTTGCTTCATCGACCAAGTCAGGCTCAGCCAATGATTTACCAATTGGCAATCCTTTGGCCAACATAAAAGTATTGGCAATGCCACCACCAACGATGAGTTCATCCACTTTCTCAGAGAGCGCTTTCAGAATCGTCAACTTAGAAGAAACTTTAGAGCCGGCAACAATCGCAACTAAAGGGCGTTTTGGACTTGCCAGCGCACGGCTCAGTGCATCCAATTCCGCAGCCATCAAAGGACCTGCGCAAGCTACTGGTGCAAACTTAGCAACTCCATAAGTTGTTGCTTCGGCACGATGCGCAGTTCCAAATGCATCGTTTACATAAACATCACACAAGGCTGCAATCTTTTTTGCCAAGTCGTCGCTATTCTTTTTCTCACCAACATTTAAGCGGCAGTTCTCGAGCAAAACCAATTCACCTGGACTCACTTCAAAACCACCATTAACCCAATCGCTAATCAAGGGAACCTTACGATTCAGTAAAGAAGCAATACGATCGGCGACTGGCGCCAAACTATCTTCGGGTTTAAATGCACCTTCGGTTGGGCGACCCAAATGGGAGGTCACCATCACGGCAGCCCCAGCATCCAAACACATCTGTATTGCTGGCATCGATGCCCGAATGCGTGTGTCTTCCGTAATATTTCCAGCCTCATCCTGAGGGACGTTGAGATCAGCACGGATCAATACCCGCTTACCCTTCAATTGACCAGATTGGGCTAATTCGCTTAAACGCTTAACTTTAAACAAGGATTCCGGCATGGGTTTGGGTAAATAAGTAGTTTATGGGGAATGTTCCATTCTAAATCCTCCAGGCTTTTTACCCCCGAGGATCGGAGCCGACAGACAGCCTTGCCTGCTCTACAATAAGGACTTAAACGCACTCTGGGCTGAAAGAGTTAAATCTACCGCCCTAGCGCCCCACTTAAACCGCTTTTACAGATACTTAACAGACACAAAAAGGTAGAGAAAATGTCGATGTCCGACCGCGATGGCTTTATTTGGACTGATGGGAAGCTAATTCCTTGGCGTGAGGCCAATGTTCACGTGTTAACACATAGCCTACACTACGGAATGGGCGTTTTTGAAGGCATCCGCGCCTATAAAACCCCCCAGGGAACAGCAATTTTCCGCCTCCCAGAGCACGTAAAACGCCTGTTTAACGGTACTAAGATCTTCCAAATGAATATGCCATTTCGCCCAGAAGAGATTAGCAAGGGCATTATTGATGTGGTTAATAGCAATAAGCTTGAAGCTTGCTATATCCGCCCAATCATCTTTATCGGCTCCCAAAAGCTGGGTATCTCCCCAAAAGGCAACAGTATTCACACTTCTATCGCCGCCTGGGAATGGGGCGCCTACCTAGGTGAAGATGGAATAAACAAGGGAATTCGAGTTAAAACCTCTTCATTTACACGCCACTTTGTGAATTCTTCACTAGTGCGTGCTAAAGCTTCTGGCTACTACATCAACTCCATTTTGGCCAACCAAGAAGTGACAGCCAATGGATACGACGAGGCTTTGCTACTAGACACTGAAGGTTACGTATCCGAAGGCTCGGGCGAAAACCTGTTCATGGTTCGCAACGGTATTGTTTACACACCAGACTTAGCATCCTGCTTAGACGGCATCACACGTGACTCTGTCATTCAGATTGCAAAAGACCTTGGTTACGAAGTTCGTGAAAAACGTATTACGCGCGATGAAGTCTATTCTGCTGATGAAGCATTCTTCACCGGCACTGCTGCTGAAGTAACCCCTATTCGTGAACTGGATGATCGTACTATTGGTGATGGCAAGCGCGGTCCGATCACCGAGAAAATTCAGAAGACTTACTTTGATGCGGTGTACGGCAGAAACGATCAATACAAATCTTGGCTCACTTACGTTAAGTAATATATTCAGTAATTAGGAAAGCACATGACTCAAGCTCAAGTGGTAATGGTGGATGGCAAAGAATTGCCACTCCACTGCCCCACTAATAAAACTCCAGCATGGAATTCGCATCCGCGCGTTTTTCTAGACATTACTAAAACCGGTGAAGCTAAGTGCCCTTACTGTGGTGCAGAGTACAAACTTATTCCCGGTACTGAACCGCACGGTCACTAAACCTCATCAGCACCTCACCATGAGGTGCTGAGTCGGGATACATTACATGCACAGTATTCTGATCATCGCCCCAAACTGGATCGGGGATGCAGTGATGACCCAGCCCTTACTGGCTGCTCTCAAAAAACAATATCCAGAATCTCATATTGATGTACTCGCCAGCACTTGGGTTGCGCCTGTCTACCGAGCTTGCTCTGAAGTCAATCAAGTCATTGAAGCAAAGTTTGCGCACAAACAATTGCAATGGGGCTTGCGCAAAAAACTAGCAAGAGAACTGGCAGTCAAAAAATATCAGACCTGTTTTGTATTACCCAATAGCTTTAAGTCAGCACTTATCCCGTGGCTCGCTAATATTCCTTTTCGGCTTGGCTATCGTGGTGAATTACGCTTTGGCTTGATTAACTTATCACTAGACAATCCAAGCAAGGTAAATCGACCACCCATGGTTGAGCACTATCTTGCATTAAGCCGGCTGCTCAATGAAGAGCAATCTGCATTAACAGTAGACAGCCTTATACCCAAGCTAAATGTTGCGACTACAGCCAAGCAATCCGTGCAGGCTAAGTTACTGAGCGCCAATGTTAAACCTGCCAATATCTACGTGATGTGTCCAGGCGCCGAATACGGTCCAAGCAAACGCTGGCCTACAGCTCACTTTGCAGCTTTAGCACAAAAACTCATTGCTAATGATTCAAATACTCAGATCATTCTGTTGGGCAGCAAAAGTGATCATGCGCTTGCTCAAGAAATTGTTTCTCAGGCCGAGCAACATACTCACATCCATAACTGGTGCGGCGAGACCTCTCTAGACGAAGCAATTGCCTTAATCGGTATATGCAAAGCAGTTATCAGTAACGATTCGGGCTTAATGCATATTGCAGCGGCCCTCAAAACGCCCCAAGTTGCTATTTTTGGCTCGAGTGATCCAGCACATACGCCACCCATATCCAATAAAGCTAAAGTGATTTGGTTAAATCTCCCATGTAGTCCATGTCATAAAAGAGAATGTCCGCTTGGTCACTTGAGGTGCTTAAATGACATCTTGCCGGAACAAGTATTCGCTACACTGAGTACCTTGCAGCCATAATCTAGGAATAGTGAGCTATGACTAAACTTGCCAGACTCTTTCACAATGCAGATGATGTTGTTGAGGCATGGCGAGATGCCTTACGTCATCGCGATGTTCAGGGTGCTCTAGATATTTGGCTAGATGATGACTCTATCACTTGCGTTCTTCCCGAAGGTCACCGCCTTAGTGGTCATGCAGAAATACGTGAAGGTCTAGAAAGGCTACTTGCTAAGCAGCCTTTATTTCTAGAGCCCATCGCTTGTATTAGTCACTCTATCTTGGGTGCTGCTGTGTACGACACTACAGAAGCAGTTCATCTGAGAGCTGATCAAGTTGAAGCTGAATTCTTTCTCAATATCACTCTTGTGTTACTACAAGATAGTCAGGGCTGGCGTATTGCACACTTACATGCTAGCCACTCGACTGAAGAAACCTTCGACGCGCCCTCTACTCCACACGGATTACATTAAGCACCATGGATGATCAAGTACTACGGTCACTCATGAAGTGGCCCAATGTGCCTGATTGCTATGGTTGGCTTGCTTTAGATCGCCGCGGCCAATGGCGCATGCGGGATGAATTCACACAACAAAATAAACTCCCAGGCCAGGTAATTCAGCACGCCGCCTTAAATGAATTTATTTCCCGAAACTATGCGTGTGATGAGCTCGGAAGATATTTTTTTCAGAACGGACCTCAACGGGTTTTTATTAGCCTAGATGCTACCCCATGGATAGTGCGTATTATTCCAAGCGACATTGGTTCAAAAATGATAAACCAATGCAATCAAGCAATGGAGCCCACTGCAGCACTCAGCGATGAAAAAGGCAATATCTATATTGTTGGGAATATAGATCAAATAATTTATAACAGCGTTGCTAATAAGAGTGATCAATTTACGAAGAGTACTTCTCAAGCAGTCGCTTTATTACACGATCACGATTTAGACCATTTTTCTGGGCTAGCTAAACTCCGTGAAGAAGCTTGTAGCTTTGGAGGCTCATGGATTTGGCAAGATAAACAATTACCTTTGGATCCCATTCATTCTGACGAGTTAGCCACTCGCTTTCACTTCACTGCAAACCCACTGCCTTAAGCTCCCTAGCCTGGCATTTGTTTGCCCTGATCCTTAAGCTCATCTTGATATTGCCGCTGCATTTCACGTAAGCGAGCATCAATACTAGAGCCCTGATAGAAATCAGCACCGCCGGCAGAGCGAGCTATACGTAACTGCTCGATCGCTGATGGCCAAGCCCCTTCAAGAGCATACTTTTCTCCAAGTGCGTAATGGCGCATAGGAATATTCCCGGCTTGATCATAAGACTTAGATAACAAGTTCCACCACACGACTTCGTTTGGCTGCGCCCTTGTTCGCGCTTTTAACCAAGTGATTGCCTCGTTGCTATGGCCAAGTTTTAATTCCGCATTAATCATGGCAGCACCAGCAGCATATGACTGAGGATAGGCGCGCAAAGTAGCTTGAGCAATTTGTAACGCTTCCTCACCCTTACCTTTTGCCAGAGCAAGCTCAGAAGCCGTGATATCTAATGACAGACTCTGTCTTTGAATAGGTGATCCTGGGGTACTCGCCTTCTGAGCGAGATTGCGAGCCTGTAGTAAATCGGCTTCTGCCTGGTCTATTTTTCCTTGGCGCTGCGCTATTAAAGCTAAGCCATAAAAGCCTTCTAACTGTTTGCCAATAGGCTGCTGCTTACTCAAGCTTTCAAAGGTATTTTTTAAGTCATACATACCGCTAGATGTGCCAGATTGCTCCATGCGAGCCCTAGCCTTAATCAAATAAAACTCGACAGATGTTGGAACATTACGTGACCCTACAGTTCGCGCCCTATCTTGCATGTCTGCAATGCGATCTGTAGTTAAAGGGTGAGTACGAACGTAAGTAGGAACACCTTTGTCCATGATGCCAGTAGCTTTTTGCAAACGTTGAAAGAATCCAGGGGCACCATTAACGTCGTATCCACTGGCGTCCAAAATTTGAAAGCCTACACGATCAGCTTCACGTTCTGCATCCCGAGAATAGGAGAGTTGATTATTAACCGCGACTGCTTGACCACCCTGCATCAAGCCGGCACCTGCCTGGGGATTACGAGACATCGCCAGCGCACCAAGCACCATACCAGCAATCGCAATCATCATATTAGTGGTTTGCTTATCCATCTGACGAGCAAGATGGCGCTGTAGTACGTGCCCAGTTTCGTGACCCATTACCGATGCCACCTCTGAATCAGATTCAGCACTCACAATCAAACCCGTATGAAAACCAATAAATCCACCGGGTAATGCAAACGCATTAATGCTGCTATCTTTCACTGCAAACACTTCAAAGTTATACGCTCCACTACCCTGTTCGTTTGCACCACCGAGTTGTAACTTTCTGGCGGCCTGCAATAAGCGCCGCTCCATCTGATTTAAAAAATCATAGAGCGGCAAGTCGTTAGAATAATCAGCATCCGGACGAATTTGGCGCATGATCATTTCGCCATACTTACGCTCATCCAATCGACTTAAAGCATCACCGCCTGGGTCACCCATATCAGGCAAAATAATAGTAGGCTGACTCTGCATAGTGCTGTGCGTTGGTGCATTAGCAGGGCGGGCATCGGGCGACTGCATTGCTCTACCAATATTTTGAATAGCTGCGGAGTTACCCTCTACAGATACATCACCTGTAGGGGTGGCGGCTTGCGCAGGAAACCTTGAGCAAGCCAATCCCAACATCAGCTGAACAGCTAAAGCGCGGCGCAAAAAAGAGGTTTTTGGAACTGACTTTATGTCTTGCATCTCTATATGGTAAAACTTATCCCATGAACAAACTAACTCATTTTGATGCCAGCGGGCAAGCCCACATGGTTAATGTTGGCGATAAACCCAATACCCATCGTATAGCTATTGCCACCGGCAAGATCACAATGCTTCCTGAGACCTTCAAAATGGTAGAAGCTGGCACCCATAAAAAGGGGGATGTTCTCGGTATCGCCCGCATTGCAGGTATTCAGGCATCCAAGAGAACATCAGACCTTATTCCTCTGTGCCACCCATTGGCACTGACCCACGTCAGTCTAGAGTTTCAAACCAATCCCCAAGAAAGTAGCATCGCCTGCCAAGTCAGAGCAGAAACTACTGGACCAACCGGAGTTGAAATGGAAGCTCTCACCGCAGTCCAAGTCGCCCTCCTCACCATCTACGATATGTGCAAAGCAGTTGACCGAGGCATGGTTATGAGTGACATCAAACTCTTGGAGAAGAGTGGTGGGAAGAGTGGGGAGTGGAATGCGGGGAGATAGATCTTAAAAAGAAGGCTTTATGAAATACAAAACATATGTTTTCAATAGCCTGTTTACCTTGGGGTTAGCATTACCAGGAATATGTTACGCAGAATTAGGAGGCACAACCGCCTCCATATTGGCAGAGCAAAAACAATTTAATTCGCAGCTAACGTCTTCGCAGCAGAATGGTTATTCGCTTTATACCCAAACCTTAACTTCTGGAACAATCGTTCAGGAATACATAGCACCCAGTGGAATTATTTTTGCAATCAGCTGGAGTGGTCCATCTCTGCCAAATATTCAAGCTATTTTCGGAAATTACTACGCCAACTATTTATCCGCCGCTGAAAAATCGCGTCGCTCGATCTACACCAGCAGTGAGTCTCTTGTAATTCAATCGACAGGCATGATGGGTGCATTCCAAGGCTTTGCATTTCTTCCAAAGCTAGCCCCTACAGGTTTCACTGTAAATAATCTACCCCAATGAAAA
>Ga0214193_1000461_pt1 | contig 9429 bp, 17 predicted proteins | sample TroBogEpilimnion_10_FD_153031 | JGI IMG/M metagenome (GOLD analysis project Ga0214193, IMG submission 153031) | Freshwater microbial communities from Trout Bog Lake, WI - 05AUG2008 epilimnion | ecosystem: Environmental > Aquatic > Freshwater > Lake > Epilimnion/Euphotic zone | place: Trout Bog...
CCGCTTCTACTTGCACCCAGTTAATTTCTTTCTTAGGGTACAAACCACAAATAATATCTTTATCTGCAGCAACCATAGGAATAATATCATTGGGGTTAAACCCAATATCGGCATCGATAAACATAAGATGCGTACAGTTGCTTTCTAAAAAGTCATGTGCCAAACTATTACGAGCACGGGTAATCAAAGACTCATTCATCATGTGGGCATACTGCATACCAATACCTGCTTTACCAAACACGCCAGGCATGAGTAACATACCTAATGTATAAGAACCGTTGCATAAGCCACCATACATAGGGGTGGCAATAAATAGTGACTTATTATTTTCCATATACTTCGTTTCCTTTTAAGTAAAAATCTTCTTGATTCGGTCTTGTCATTCTATAATTTACTGTAAACAAATCTGTGCAACCAAAGTTAGGGTATCTACTACTAGCTTCTTTATATAAATTCTTATCGCCGTCGTAGGTCTTAACTAAATCAAACATCTTATGAGCTATCTGACTAATCACACAGTTCTTAAATAAGTAACAGTTCATATCCACAAAACTTCCGCTTGCTTCGTGATAACTAGGGATTATCCCTAGACTGTCGCACTCATCTTTGCAAATAAATGACCCGTCTTTTGCCACAATATTTCGCAAGGAATAGCACCAATCCCAGTCATTCTTTTCCAATGCCTCAACCATGCTAGTGATGTGGTTAGGTTCAAACCAGTTGTCCTCATCAAGGAACATAACGTAGTCGGCATTAGTTAGCAAAGGAATAGCAGCATTTATTCGATAGCCATTAAAGAACCCTGTATAGGGTAAACCATTAAAGCCTACTATCGGCGTGCCAGTATTCTCAGGAAGCACAATTAGCTTTTGTCTATATGGGTGTGCTTGAATCATGCTAGCTACACGCTGGGCATAGGCAATACCATCTACTACAATCCAATGCTCGGCATCCATACCAACACTGTGCATAGCTTGTGGCAACCAATCAGTTCCGATTGTTGGGGTTATCACTGCTATACGTGTCATTTCTTTTGCACCGCCAGTTGATAGTTGGAAAACACTAAATCATATTGACCTTCAAAAGCGGATAAGAAAGCATCAATGCCTTTGCCAGTAGCTTCGTGTGGATACTGGTAGTCATCAAACAACATGACGCCACCTTGTTTTAATAACCCCCACGCCATACAAGCATCAGTAAGAGCAACATCAGGAGCGTGGCTACCATCCACATAAATAAAGTCAAACGCATATTTATACCCAATCATTTCGGCTAATGCTTTATATGAAGTATCTTTAAAGGCAGATACCACTTGAGTATCTTTCTTAGCTTGTGCAATATTAGTCCAAAACCTAGTTTCAACTTCGGTAAGGTTTGGGTATGGGTCAATAGACACAATACTACCTTTGTCTGCCAAGCCATTCTCAAGCAACCAACAAGTTGAGCGCCCTTCGTAACTACCAATTTCAAGAAATAACTTTTTCTCGGCTAACTTGTTCATGCATAGTTCAAAGTTAGGTATATTGTGGCTAAACCAATCTTCTGTAAAGTTCATTTAAATTTCTTTTTGGGTATCCCATTAGCCAAGCGAAGGTCGCTTGAATGTAATTTTTTAACGTGTTCGCCTTTAATTTGCCCAGCTTTCTTAGCAATCTTGGCGGCTTTTTTCCTACCTACAAATTTATCTTCGCTAGTTATAAACCCCCGCTTAACTTTCTTATCAGGTATATGCTCTTTTGCTTCTATCTGGTCATGCGCCCATGCTTTAGAGGGAGCTTCAATAACTACCCCTGTTTTCTTTTCACGAATTGCAGGTGCTACAATCTTCTTCTTGTTTGCCATGTCAAACTCCTTTTAATATAGACGAGTCGATTACCCCGATGTTTTCTAGGCTCCGATCAGGGTAGTCATTCTTCAGCAGAACGTACTGCATACTCGCTATTCTCGCAGATCTTTTGCAGTTTGAGCGCACTTGTATCCAAGGACATTCGGGAATGTTAGTTCTCGCAAACATCTCATTCTTGGCTCTAGTGTATTCATCCCACAAATCCTGACTAATCATGTCTACTTCGCTGAGTTTGCCTTGCTTGAGCGGGTGGGTTTCCCTTTCTTTGAAGCGACGGGCTTGCTCTTTTTTGCTGACCGAGTACCAGAACTTGATAATTTTAATTCCTCCTTCGACCCAGACTTTTTCAAGGATGGGCGCTTCTTTGTAGAATTGTTCGGTTTGCTCTCTGGTACAAAAACCAAGAACGCATTCGACCCCTGCTCGGTTGTACCACGACCTGTCCCAGAACGTGATTTCGCCTGCTTTGGGGAACTCTTTGATGTGTCTTTGCCAGTACCACTCTTTGGCTTCTTGCTCGGTTGGCTTGGAAAGGGCCACGACTCTTGCTGTTCTTGGGTTGAGGTGTTCCATAAACCGTTTAATAGAACCTCCTTTTCCCGCTGCATCACGCCCTTCAAAAACGATGATATGTTGTGTATTAGTTTCTTTAACATAATTTTGCCATTTCAATAGTTCAATTTGTAATAAATACTTTTTCGCCTCGTAATCCTTGAGACTAATCAAGTTCCTAGGTGATGCTTCTGTTTGGTCTATGGTGCTCAAAATGGTGCATCCTCAAACTCAAACTTTGGTTTTACTACTGCTACTCTTTTGTAACTCCAACCACTCCGCAGAGCGACTACTGCGAGCGCTTCTTCTTTCCTCGAAACAATACGCATCAACTCGTTTTGCTCGTCGAAAAGTTGGTACAGCGTTCCACAATTCATAAGGCTTTAGCCCTTCTTTTTTGTTTGGTAGTCGGCGTAAGACATCATCAATGACCTCTTCTAAAACCTTACGCATCCCTTTCTTCACGTTTCTTTCTCCGTTTAACTGCAACAATACCGACTTCGGCTTCGGGTTCAACTTTACGTGCTTCAAGCATTTTATCTGCAAGGTTATAGGCTCTTTCTGCTATTTCATGGTTAATTGTGTGGTCGTCTTTATACGCCGTAATTAAACCCATTAATGCAAACATCGCAAAGCAATCCCTTAAATCATTCTCGTTCATTTCCAATGTCCTTTTCCATTATGTTCGCAGTCTTTTACTGGGCAGAACTTCCTGCAAGTAAAGTTAGGTTTTGCGTTCCACACATCATTGGTATGGGCTGCTTCTAATTTATTAGTTTCTTGCAACCAAGTAATCCACTTCTGTGGCGCTTCGTCTTTTGCATATTTAGCCTTAACAAACTCTTCGCACACCACAAAAGCCAAGCCAGCCTTAACTCTCTCGACTTGTGGGAAGTGCTTGAATACACACAGCGCCATAAGTTCTAACTGTTTAGTGTCGGCATACTGCGCAGACTTGCCTGTCTTATAGTCAATGATGTGGGCTAAGCCGCCGTCTATAATAATCAGATCGGCAATACCTCGATACCACACATTGGCTTTATCAAAGAAGTCACATGGCTCTAAATCAGCAGTCAAACCCATCTTGTATTCACAATGCTTCTCACCTGGTATTGCTTTTAGAACATCCAATACTGGAGTAAGGAATGAATACTTCTCAGGGATAGGCACACCATCTCTGATGTGCAACTCGGCGGCTTCATGCACCAGCTTCCCATAAGTAAGATGCTCGGCTTCGGGCTCGACAATATCCTTTACTACACGCAAGCGATAGTATTTGCGAGGACACTGCTGGAATAATCCAAGCGACGAGTATGACCAAGTAAAGCTCATTCAGACTCTTTTTCTTTTGGCTCTTCGGGCTTTTCTTTTTTACCAAAGATTTGTTCCCATTGAGCATCAAACTTTTCCATAGGTACACCTAGTGGGCGTGGTGTATCGCCTTTTCCGCCGTCTCTCATTTGTCCTCCGTAGGAATCCAGCTTTTAACTGCGCCACGCATTAAACGCAATTCGGTCTGAGCATTGAGCGTATGTTCATATGCTGACTGAAAATTGTTTCTTACTAAGGCTTCGTGTGCTAATTTCATTTCTTTCATCGCTTCTAAATACATAGGGGTATAGTCTACTTTTGCCATTCTTCTATTGCTTTCTTTTTACTACAATCACCGTAGGATTTACCTACACCAAGTTCGCAAGCCAAAGGGAGTTCTTGAGCCCACTTCGGTCTCCATTTCATACATTCATCAATATACAGCATTGCAGACTTGGTTTCATCTTCGGGAACGACAGCCATCACCGCATCGTGTACGGTTAAGGCTACCTTGTAACGCTTCGCTATACGAAGCATTTGCTCCCCAATAACACACCTTGCTAGGGCTTGGCACACATTCTCTACTACTTTCCCACCGTAGATCTTAATTCTTCCTCGTCTACTGGCGTATGAGAACTGATTGTCAGAATCTCGCTGGAGGTCGGGGTAGTTGAGGAAAAGACCACTTGGGAGTAAAAAACCTGACTCCGTAACGGTAAGTGCTTGCGCTTGATGCCCAACTTGACAAGTTTTTTTAGTTCTGAGCGCATCAAGGGCACTACCAGCTTCCTGCCAAAGTCGGGGAATGTGAGGGTATCTAGATCGATAGACTTCGATGATCCTAGCCGCCTCCGCATCTGCGATTTCCACCCCAAAAGTTTTGAGTTGTATCCCAAACTTGGTAGAACCCATGCCATACCCCGCACCGAGGATTGTCGTCTTACCCACGAACCTTTCTTGCGAGTCGATTTCTTCTTCTGCCTTACCATATATAGACGATGCCATGATTTTGTAAACATCTTCATGCCTTTCAAATGCTGTGACTAAGTCGTTTTGTCCCGCTAGCCACGCAACAATGCGAGCCTCAATTTGAGAAGAGTCTGCGTCGATAAGGGTATAACCGTCGGGTGCAATTATTGCCTCCTTAAGAAGCGATTTCCTTGGTAAGTTTTGTAGGTTTAACTTGTCATCCCCACCCCAACGACCAGTATGAGCAGCATAATAACGCAAAGGCACAGGCATCCTACCACGCTTAGAAATACTGATAAAGCGCTCGGTTCTTGTTTCTTCCAAAGTTGATTTTGTTCCGAGTCGGGCTGCAACAATAGCTTGGACTCTTTCATCGGGGTGTTCCGCAAGAGCCTTGAAGCCCTCGTCACTTTTGGCGAACGCATATGTTTCCTTTCCGTTAGCTGGGCTTATCTTCATCGGTGGTTCAACGCCCAACGATATTAGTAGTTCTGCTAATTTCGGGTTGGACATTAGGGTATCTTTATCTGCTACGCAAGCATCAAGTAATTTCTCTTTGCGGGCACGCACTTGCATCAGATGCTGTTCAAGTAGCGCCGTGTCTAAAAATAACGTTGGCTCTGAAAACATCTTGATTGTCAAACTAATTAGCTTTAACTCGGACAGGCTAAACCGTGGCAGTAGTATTTCAAAAAGAGAGTAGGTTAGCTCCACGTCATTATTACAATATCCACCATATGCGTACAAATCATTGTCGCTAAAATCCGCACGTCGTTTGCCGATCGCATTGAGTACTTCTGTCCCTTTGACTCCAAGGTTATAACGCTGAGCCAATTTAGCGAGGGAGTTGCCAGCTTCCAAACCATCTGTCGCACGAGCCATGCTAAGCGTGTCAAGCCAAGCCATTGGTTTAATACCAAACCGCCAAGACAGAATAGCAGAGTCAAACATAGCATTGTGGGCAAGAGCAAAAGAATTATCCCAGTCATAGTTAGACAAGAAATCCAATACTTCTTCGTGAGTACCGCTAAACCACTTAACTTCATCGTCATTCTCCTTTATTGATACACCAATAACTTCAAAGCGATCATCACGCACATACTCCTCGGTCGTCAGCTTTGACAAGCTAAAGTCCTGTGCATAATACGTTTCAAAGTCAAGGGTTAAGATATTCATTTCTTTTTCTTTTTAGGTGCTTCTTGCTCACGGTTAATACGCATTAGTTCAGCAACTTCGGCTTCTATTTTATTTTGTATATTTTCAAGTGTATCTCTGATACCCCACAATGCCCCGCTATGTGGGTCTTGCAAATCAGACGCAACTATCTCAATCATATCTTTTGCATTGCCTATGCGATACGCAAGCAATTCAATGTCATTTGCTTTTTCCCAAATACCCATTAGCTTTTCTCCTTTGCCAACCGTTTACGTAACTTTGCCCCAGCCTGAGCATTTTTATTTTGCTCAATAAATTGTTTAAAAATAGCAATAGTGCCTTCTTGCACCAAGAACTCTAAACCTTCTTTGTCATACCTAACCATTACGTCAGCAGACCCGTCTTTGTTTTCTTTAATTTTTACTACTCTAATTTCCATTTATAACTCCACAAAAGTAAATGCCTCGGTCGGCACGTCATAAAACAATTCACCACTTACAACTTTTACATTACGCACTTCTTTCATCGGGTGCTTGAGGATTTCTTTTGACTCAATCCAGTAAGCGTGTTGCATATCGTGCGTGAGCGCAAAGAATAGCGCATTACCAGCAAAGAATTTGGTCTTTCTACTAGGCACGTGAATGGTGGGGAATGGGCAGTTAGGACTCCAGCTACGAACCTCAACCTCAACAACGCCTACACCGTTTCCGTTGTGACTCACTAGAAGGTCAACACCATATTTGTCAGGGTTCGGCATGATTTCGTAACCTAGCTTAGACAAGTAATTAGCAACCGCTTCTTTAGCAGGCGCATCATACTTATCGTGCAAGTCTTGCTCGAAGGCTTTAGTCCAACTCATGTCAGTCTGCGCTTATGTAATTTTTAAGTTTGCCAAACAGGGTTTGGTGGTTTTTTATCCCAGCTTCTTTTACAAGTTTTTCTAGGTATGCTTTATGGGCTTCCATGTGCTGTGTTTCAAGGGCTATGGAACTAGTCCCCCATGTTCCCCCTGTGCTAATTGTCCCAGTTACTGCGTTGGTATTGTTAAGGACTGCCGAAGAGCGTGCGTGGGTCGCTCCACCCAAACGAGTATCTTTCAAAGGGTTGTAATCGTTGTGGCTCACAGACTTTGGGTCGACAAGTCCCTCCAATACTCGCTCAGTCACCTTCTGCATCATGAGGGCTTTCAAGCCATCGTTAAGGGCTTTAGATTCTTCGGGTTCAGCATACTTGTGTATCTCTTGCATAATCGAGACCCACTTGCCGTAATCCGTAAACTCTTCGGGATTGGTTTTCATACGCTCTAACAACAGGGCGACCCCTGCGTTCATTTGTTTCTTCTCAGGAACGGTCATCACTTCTTCTCCCTAAGCCATTGATATTCGTAGTCAGAATCAAGGGAAGCTACCCCCTGTTTAAGTATGCCTTGCAGTTCTTCGTATTTGACACGCTTGTAATCCCTAGGGTCACTGCCCCTAGCCAGTTGCTCTAGCACATTCTCTGTGTATTGTTTACGCATCTGTTCTTTAGCGTATTCTTGAATCTTAATTTTGGCTTTGGCTACCTCAATAGCTTCTTCCTCAGTAAAGATACCGAACTTGTCATAGTCCAAGAACTTGCTCCACTTCGTGCTACCAAAGAACTCTTCGGGGTGGGTCTCAAGTCTTTGCAATACAATGGCTAATCCATCTAACATCAACATCTCCCATCCATATCAAAGTCTTCGTCAGTTATCCAATGGGCTAAATCGTTTATGTTGTCTTCGTTAATTACAAAGGTCGCACCACCAGCCTCACGAATATTGCGTAGTTCTTTGTCTTGAAGGGCGGTCGGCTTGTTATTGCCAGCTTTGCACTCGATGCCCATGAATAGAGAGTTGTAGCAACAGATGATGTCGGGCACACCTGATCTGCCAAACCCATGCGTAGCAGGAAAGAAATAATATATATTGTGGGCTTTAAGTAGCTTAACTACTTTTTGTTTTACTTTGTTTTCGGGAGTTGTTGCCATTGTTTTCCTTTCTCAAACGAACCCCATGACTTAAAGCGCCAGTAGGCTAGTTCTTTACTTATTTTTATTTTGTTTGCGCACTCTACTAAAGTCCCGACAAACTTGCCGTCGGTATATAACTTAGTTGTGGTCTTGTTCTTTTGTTGTTCGCTACGTGTAGCCCAACGACAGTTGCTTGGGGTGTAACCTTTAGCAGTATCAATTCTGTCTAGGCTATGGTCGGCGCTGGGGCGAAGTCCCATATCTGCAATAAACTTTTTGTAGTCATGCCAGCGTTTGCACACAGTAACCCCACGACCGCCATAGTATTGGTAGCCCGATGCTTTTGGGTTAGTGCAACGACTTAACATCATGCGCCATATATAATGCTCAGGCTGTTCTACACCGCCAGCATATGCGCCGTGCTTAGTCTTTCCTGCAATCCATTTATCGTATTGTTCGGGAGTCATAATTTTTTACCTGTTCTGGTGAGTATACCTGAACCAAAAAGAAAAGCAACAAATATTTTTATAGGGACTTACCCTAACAAATCGACATCGTTGTCGAAATGTTCAAAGCAATAAAAAAGCCACCCGAAGGTGGCTTAGTGTGAGTCAGCAGATTACGCACTCACTATGCGCTCAGAGGAGATGCTCGGATTTAACCGACGCCGAAAGATACATCTGCAATATATACAATCGGCACTACAAATATCACGTGAAGTGATAGGGAATTATTGCTTAGTCTTGGTCTTGCCGTCAACTATATAAAATGCGTGCTCTAGTAGCTTCATACCTAGATGTGAATACGGCTCGTTCTGTTGTATTAGCTTGAACATAGCTAGCTTCTCGCTAATGTCCTGCGGTATATCATCGAAGTGCTGATACTTAATCACATCACCATTATGAAAGTTATACACGGCATAGCTACCATCTGTGTATGCTTGCACACCGAAGCCTCGCTTGTTCTGCAACTCATCATGCAAAGTCTTAGCTTCTAGATAGTTAGCCACACAAGTATCAGAGTGCGGAATGTTATTTGTATACTGAGCATTGTTTGCCTGTAACGTGATAGTCCCAGAACCCTCTTTGCGTGCATGATACGCAGCTACGGCGTAGTCCGTTGCTATGTTAGCTTGGCTTACTGACCACGCTACTTGGTTCTCGTAATTGCCTGCGATACTGTTGACCCTATCTCTGACCATGTTGCTGATCTGAGAGGCTAACTCGTCGTTGGCACGGGCTACTAAGAACTTCTTAGCATTACGGATTGCAACCTTCTTGTGCATAGAAGTAGTGCGTTCATAGTTGCCTCGGCTTTTCTGAATACGGAAAGACTCAACACCATAGGTCTGAACTTTTTTGCCTTGTCGGTATTCCTCAAAGGTAGATAGCGCACCGATCTGCTCACCGCCTTCGTATACTTTAACTTGGTAGATAACAGCGTTGTTATCGTATCGTTGAGTAGTCGGGTTCAACACATAGTCGCTGGCTACGCAGTCGTTGTCGATTGCAAACTTAGCCCTCGGCTTAATCAATGCTACATCATCAACGAACTGATCTAAGTCTAAGCGAAAGGGTAGACTCTTGTGCTTTGCATCTAGCTTG
>Ga0214193_1000472_pt1 | contig 9295 bp, 6 predicted proteins | sample TroBogEpilimnion_10_FD_153031 | JGI IMG/M metagenome (GOLD analysis project Ga0214193, IMG submission 153031) | Freshwater microbial communities from Trout Bog Lake, WI - 05AUG2008 epilimnion | ecosystem: Environmental > Aquatic > Freshwater > Lake > Epilimnion/Euphotic zone | place: Trout Bog...
AGATGTTTTCAGGCTCTTCACGGCTAGCTGTCAAGGTTGTCTGGGGAACACTACGAAATAGGTTATCAAACTCTGGGCCATACTTCTTGGTTAGCCAGCCTAGACATTCTCCATTGTGGCACCATAGTGGTTGCTTGTTGTCTGGACGCTTGCCGATTGGTACAAACTGTCCCATAGCAGGATCATTGTCAGGAAACTCACAGACAATACAGGTGCGATTGTCCTGTGGCGTGTCTTTGGGCTGTGGGTAATTTGATGGTTCGATTGGCATATTTCCTCGTTTAGATCATTCTTGGGTTGATCTCTAGCTGCGCATCAGTCAAGTTGCCAGTTCTAATCATGGCATCCTTGGCACGGTGCAGTTCTTCTTCAGTGATGCGTCTACCATTAAGGTGATCAGACAAACTAATTTCAAGCTCTTCACGCAACCACTGCAATGTGGATGGGTCATTAAAGTCTTGTTGCAAGTCAATACCAGGCATGTGGACAGCAGGAGTGCCACCAGAAGAAGTGTCACCAAGCATGTGGTAACCCTCAGCAACGTGTGCTGGGGTGTAAAGCTCCGAGATTGGGGTGCTTACACTTCGTGTGGAGGCAACAAAACCTGGTGACAAGCTCAATGGGTGACCAGACTTACCTTCTCTTGGCAAGTCATGGAACTCATTCACGTCACCAATAATCTTTGCCCAACGGCGTCTTGCACCGCTATCGCGACCAACCATCATACCCTCATATAAGTTGGTTGCACTGAAGGGGTTGGCCAGTCTGTGGATGTGTAGAGTTGGTTGTCCCTTGCTACCTGTACCATAAATGGTACCAGCAGTTCTTGACAGAGCAGAAATGACTGGGTTCATCCGGTAGGTTTGCGCTGTTGGCAAGCCTCTTACATACACCATGTCTGTACCATCTGTACGTGCCAATGATTGACTACCAGCCATCATGCGTTGCTTAGCGAACATGCCCTTAAGGCTGTCACGAAGCATTGAATCGTCTACTTCTCTTTTGTTGTCATTCCAAGTGATGCCATTGAATGCATCACCTGGGTCAGCCATCTCGAGTTCGTAGTCTCGACCACCTTCACGACGTTTTTGGATCTGCGATGCACGAGCTTGTGCGATTTTTTCTGCATCACGACGGGATAGCCAACCATCCCATGTACGGCCAAGGGGAGAGATCTTATCAACAAAACCGTGAATAGCCCGGTCAGCGCGTGGGAACATACTGTCAACGTACTCACTCCGCATATCGGGGAATTCCAAGCTGTGACCAGCGAATCCAACAATATCCTTGGGGCGGATACGCGTGGTAAGCATACCCTGTAAGTTACCGCCTAGCAAGGTAGGAACGTTATTGTGTCGACCCATATAACTAATAAGCGCAGGGTGAGTTGATTCATAGTCATCATGCAAGACAGGGTCAGCAAGGATTCTCTTGACTGTATCTGATGTGCCGCTTCGCAACTTTACGTGGTGGGACTGGATCGGAACACCCTTAGCACGCAATGCTTGACGGACTGGTTCTAGGACCTGTTTAAAAGCACATTGTGGGCGGCAGCTTTCATTGCCACAAGCTGAGTTGTGCAGCTCTAGGCGACGCTTTCTCAGACGGATACTGGTCTTTAGATCGAGCAAGCCCGAGTAACCATCAGCCATGTGTGGCTGTAGCACAGTGTGACCAAAGCCCGCGCAGCTAGAGCATGGCTCTGGCTTGGTTTCACCGCTGGCACGTACAGAGTAAAGGCCAGACCACCCTGTACCATCGCATGCTGTGCACTTGTGGTGATCAGTTTGTGTCACTGCGGCATTCATCATTGCTGGAATGCCCTGCCAAAGTGCCTGCTCTTCTGTCAGTGGTGTCTTCGAGTTGGGCATGCGCTTTGCTTGCTCACGCTCTTCTCTTGGAGTTACAGGAATAGGAGTGGCAGTCAAAAATGGTTCAAGAGCTTTGATACGGTGCGGAGTAGTTTTCATCTCCGTGCTAATGTCATTGTGCTCTCTCGCTAAAGCTTCGTAGCGTGCTGACTCTTCAGTGGTTAAGTTCGTTCTACCGCTTAATGATTCGAGGCTAGCGCTAACGTCATTCAATCTGTCGGTAAGATTGGTGTGCCTATCTTTGATCTCATCGATACGTTGCTGAGCATCCTCAGGGCTAACATAGTCAAATGGGGCTACCCGACCTTGTGGGTTCTCTTCTGTTTGTACAGCTTTGGACCGGTTGAGTTCTAGGTTGTTTGGGTTGGTAGTCAGGGTTGGGAAGATTTGCTTGCCCTCCCCAGGAGTCCTTAGTTGTGTTTCGCCTTCATCAGCTAAATCCAGGGCGTCAATGTCACCCATACCAGGGATATGAGTATCTGATTCATCATCGCCAAAGTCAGGATACACACCAGGGTACATTGTGCCCAGCTTGGCATTGAACTTTACTCTTTCAGTCATTAGTTCGTGCTTTCTTGTGACTGGCTAGGGCTGATTGCTGGCCATACTAGCTTATTAAGGCTGTTCGCAACAACACCAGCTGCATCGCTTGAGTAATTTCTTGCAATGTGATCAAGTACGTCTTGGTGGCGCTGCGCAACATCAGTACGCACCTCAGGGGAAACGCTCTTTGTGGATTCACGCTGCTTGATGGCATCTGATGCAACGCTGTACAAACCTTGCAGCTTTGTGTCCAACTCATTGTCATTAGGGTCAAGCATCTGGAACTTGGCCTTGTTAATGTCTGCAACGTGCGGGACAACCGATCGGTGCAAGCCAACAAACCCAGGCTCTTCAATGTTAACGTAGTTCAGTTGTTCCTTGCTTAGAGCCTTTGCGTTTTCTGGCATCTCAACCGCACCAGGAGATACAGTTGGCGTTCTAACCAATGAGTTCTCTGCCATGTCAAGCAAGCTGCTGCGAGCGTGATCGATTACCAACTGTAGTTCTTGGCTAGCGCCTCTGTACTTGGCATTGGGACTCTTGCGAATAAGAGCAGCAGCTCGATTAAGTTTCTTAAGGTTGCTTGGTGAGTCACTGAATCCAGGCGTGATTCTACCGACAACTTCGTTTAGATCCTCATCGGTCAGAGCTGGTTCACCTAGCTTATTAATGGCTTGAATAAAGTCACCACTAACGCCATGCCACTCGGTTCTTGCTGGAACGCGCTCACCACTCTTTAGCAAGTAGCCAGGGTACTTCTTCTTCACAAGCTCGTGAATCTTGTCGCCCAAACGAATCTTCTTGGTTGTTGACCTTTGTGTTAAGTCGCTATCAGATGTAATCGAGTGTGGGTTTAAGTCAATGTCATCACGGCCAGGAAAAGCCTGTTGCTGTAGCTGATTGTAAACGTCTCTAACAATCTGGTGCATGTGGACAAGTGGAATCTCCCAGTGGTCTTTAAATACATACTTAACACCAGTAGGAGAAACAGGATTGTCAAGGGTCGACGCAGAAAGATCAGCAATGCTGCATGTCTTACATGGTGCATCTTTGTGCTGGTAATCATTGTCACCGTGGCATTCATGGCAACTAGGGTTTGCCTGAGCAGACCAACCAAACAAGTCAGTGGGCTTACGCTTGGCAGCAACAATCAAGTTGCCAATTCGGTCATTGACGTACTGAGTGATTGGCCATTCAGTACGCAATGGACGCTCTTCGTTCTCACGCTTCTTGCTCCATTTGTATCCCCAACCACCACATGATTTACACTTGTTGAAAGGCAATACGTTAAAGAACGTTGAACGCGTCCACTCCTTAGACTGTGGATCTTCTCTGTGGTTCTTGCAACGGCCTGATCCAGCATCAGTATCTTCAGCTAGACGTGGCTCGCCAGTGTTAGCATCGATAACCTCTTTAAATACCTTGTTATCTGGATCGGCACAGTCTTGGCACCATGAGGTGTTTTCACGATTGAATGGCAGATCTCTACCAGACTGCATACAATCTCTACAAGGTATTGGCCTAGACTTCTTGGGCAGACGATTCTTGTACCGGCTCAATGGCATGTTGGTACGTGGGTTTGTCTTTTCAACATTGTGGATATGACGTAGGAATTCAGGCGACGTAGAAACACGCACCATAAACATAGAATCATGCGCAGTTGCTTCATCATCGCCTGCAGCACGCAGCTGGCTAGATGCCAGGTTAGAACCAAACCCAATGTCGCCACTAGCCTTTTCTGTTGGCAAGTAGCCTTGACGAGTTGGTGACTTACGGCTACGCAACTTTACAGCATCAACCAAACGACCTGTTACTCCCTGTCGTACATACTGCGGCAAGAATGGGTGAAGGCGCTTGCCGGTTGGATCATCAAGCTTGCTGGCCTGCTTTTCAGTGATGTGGTCTTCTTCTGGGCTGTCACAAACGCACAAGCCTTCGCCCTGCTCTGGTGTGATTGCTCGAGCCAGTGGGTGCTTGTCTTTGAAGAAGTATTCCTTAGCACGCATCCAACCATCTTTGTGAACGGCTGCTAGCGGGATAGGCTTTTCAGAGCTTGATGCCTCAGTAGTGATATCAGAACCCTTGACACTTGCTGCTAGCAAAGACTTGACTAGCTTACGTTGGTTAACGCTACGACTAACAAGGCGTGAATTAGAATCGACCTGGTCCCAGATCTCTCTTGGCACATAACCAAAAATCCACTGGGAGTTTGACTTCTTGCCGATCATGCGTCGGATTCTTGGCTCATTGGGGAACGAAGATGTTGGGATCTTGATCTGAATGAAATCGTACTTTTGACCAGTGCCTGGCTTCTTAGTTGCGAAACCTGGCAGTGGCTTGCTACGGCATTCAGGGTCACAGCCAGTCTCATCACAGTTGGGGTGGTGAGGGCTAACATCAGGAGTTGAGCTAGCACTGCGAGTAATAAGGTCGTGGTGCCATGAGCGAGCTACAGGCTTGCCAGACTCATCAAGATCTTCTTTGCCATCGCCATCGTAGTCGCTAACAACAACGTGGAACTTGCCACTGACTGGCTTATGGGCCGTACCATTTTCACCTATGGAACCCATGAAAACAGCAAAGGGTCTGCCGAGCGCTTCTTCGTATTCAGCACGCTGCAAACGACGATCAACATCGCTCTCAAATGTTTTCTTTGCATTGCTGCCAGCATCGATTTCACCGATTGACATCGGTGTGTAAGTGGCTAGCTTGACCATGCTCTGGTCTTTTGCTGTCTTTTTAAAAGTAAACTTGTGCATTGTTTAACCTAGTTCTTACCATACATCCGAGGAGTCGCCTGTTGGGTATGGTTGCTGGCTGGCGGGCAACATGTAATCGGTTTCCATCAAACGCTGGTTGCTGCCAAATGGATTGGTTTCACCGATAGGCATTCTATCATTGCGACGGTCAGAGCGTCTCTTATTCTTCTGAGAATTGATACGGCTCTGCCTGTACTTATCCTTTTGGTGTTGGAAGTAGTTGAATGGGATGCTTGAGTCAGGGTGCCAAGGAATAATGGATGGTCTAACAAGGTGTAGGATGCGGTTGTTAATGATGCTTTCAGCAGCATGACCTGGGCAAAACTGTCCTGGCACATTGTCCATTAGCTCTGTTCTAACAGTTGCTCTGCCCAGGTAAGAACCAATCTTTTCTTTGACCTTATTAACGACCGAACGCATTGGGCCGCCACCATACATAGTCTGCTGTACAGGTGACCAACCGCCTGCATTAAAAAAGTCTCTTTCAGCTGATTCATCTTCAGTGCCTGGCCATTCATGGCTGCAATGTGATAGCTGATCGAATGGGACGCCATAGTAGTCTATTGAAGCTTGATTGGGATCAGATGCACCAGCAATGATGTCATGGATGTCAGAGTCATAGCATGGTTGATTAACACTGAATTGTTCGTTGGTATCGTGCCCAGCCATTATTCTCCTTCCGATGCCTCTTCATAGTTTTCTGGATTTTCCATGATGTCATGCACTTCTGTTTCACCAGAATCGCTATCCAAGCCAGTCATTTCTCTACCGGGATTGATAACGTATTGCTTACCTGGTACATTGCTTGGTTTAGCTCGTTGTTCATCGATCATTCGATAAGCGTCAGCTAGCCCCTTGCTGGTAACAGCTCTTTCTTCCAAAGCAAACTGATGCAAGTCATTCCATTCTGCGTCAGAAAACTTTGGTGATCTAAGGATGTCAGGCAACTTGCTTTGATCCTTTTTCCACTGTTCATTTGCAATTTGCAATTTTTCGTTTGTAACAAATGGATCGAACGTATAATCAACATACGTTCCCCAGGTTTTTGGCCTATCTTCAATGTGCTTTAGATTAATTTCTTTGATAAGTGATTTTGGCAAACTAGGGTTAACAACTCTCGGAGCTGGCATTTCCTTAGACTCGCTGGGCTTTGGCGTGTTTTGCTTGACCTGAACCATTTTTTGTGGGCAACGGTAAAAACGCTCAGTGATCTTGTTAATAGCAAGCTGACGTTGTGTTGGGTCGGCAATCTTGTTTGCTTCTGCCTGGGCCAGTAGCTTATCTGGGTCTCTGTTAACCTTTGAACGCAGCGCAGCGGCAGCAGGTGTATCTATCCCACCAATGCTGTTGGTACCTTGGCAAACACAATTCTTATTGTGCTTGATGAACATTTCCTTTTCAGGCACAGGTGTTTCTGAGCTATAGCCGTATGGAGTTCGAACAGGGTTCAAGTCAGCCTTTTGTTCTGTAGCTGAAGCTGCGCCAGGCAGGTGAGTTGTTGGACCATTTGGCGCCTTAACAACTGGCGTTTCTGGCTCATAAAGCTCATCTTCATCGCTGACTGAGCTAGTATCTTCGGTAGAACCCAAACCCAAATCACCGCTGTAAAGGTAGTCAGCCCCAACGATGCCTTCATTGATTGCTTTCTGAAACGAAGACTGTGCAGCATCAGCACTAAGGCCAAGCTCTTCGATCTTAGCATCACTAGGCTTGCGCATGTGTGCGAGCACAGCATCATTATTAATCTCAGGAGTGGCCGTACCAGGAATATCAAAGCCAGAGTCGTACTCTGTAGTGTAGTCACGAGCTTCTGATGGGTCTACCTTACCGTCTTGACCACAGAGAGTGCACTTCTTGCCAATGGCCAGTTCATTCTTGCAACGAACGCATTGAACACCAGTATTGTTGCACTTACAAGGATTACTCTTGTAGTGGCTCTTGTACTCTGGGTCTGCGCTCAAACCAAAGCAACCATGCTCTCCCGAGCACTCTTCAGTCTTTGGACTGTTTACAGTGATCTTTGACGTGGGAGGGCCAATGATTCTCAGGCCAGGGTTTGGTGATCTAACACTGTATGAGGTATCGTCTGAGTCATCACCAAATATTGGCGCACCAGCCTCAAGATTATCATCTTGTTCATCAGCACTAATATCGCTACCAGCACCTTCAGCAAAGTCATGGTATTCAAGCTGATCAGTGCCCTCTGGCACCTGGGCCCAATCGATATTGCCTTGCTCGTCTCTTGGAACGTAGTTAGCAGAGAAGCGCTTGAATGTAGCTGTGTGCGTGCGGCTAGCTTGACGCTCAGCAATGTCACGCAAGATCTTCTCAGTACCAGCCTTGTTATAGTGTTCTCTTATAGCATCGATGCCATGAGTGCGTATGATATCTTGCAAGCTGCTAATAATCAATGGGTTTACTTCATCAGAATCATCAAACGCTGGAATAGGAGGTGTTTGCTCTTTTTCCGCGACTTTGAAGCTTGAGCTATTAAATACCTTTGCCATTATTATCCTTTATGATGGCTAGGTAAATTAGTTCTTGTGGATTGCGCTTTGGACACCAGCGGCAGGAAGCTGTACTCGGCATTCAGGGTGGCAGGCGCCAGCAATGCACTCTACGTGGTGGAGGTCCTTAACACCACGAAGCTTTTCGACTTGGCTTTCTGGAGTGCCGCCAACTGTTGGTGAATTAAAGTAGCCACAACCAGGCTTGCATGGGTTGCCTGTGCAACCATCTGAGTGACCAATAGCAATAACATTTGCCTCGGCAGTCTTACACATAGCGCACTTGGTGTGACGGAGATTCCACTCATCGTAAGCAGCACGAACAAGCTTAGCCTTGCTGTCGCTGAGGCTAGCTAGGCGGCGGTGAGCTACACCTTCAATGTCACGCTCAACCATTTGGCAGCGCAGAGCAAACTCACGGTCGCTGTGTGCCAAGAAAAGGAACTCACCAGTCTTATTGAGTAGCTCATGCTTAGCAGCAACAAGGTTCTTACCAGCCATCTTAGCGTTGTAAGCTAGATTGACCGAGTCGTCGTAATCGAACATCGAGGTCATAATAATCTCCGTAATCTGCCCAGAGGGCGCTGAACATGTAGAAAGCTCTACACTTACTAGGTGATATACAGGTGGTTTTAAATGGTCCGGGCAAATGGAATTGAACCATTGACCACAGAGGTATAAGCTCTGTTGCCGCTACCAACGCAGCACCTACCCGGATGGCTGGGGGACAAGGACTCGAACCCTGACTCAGAGGACCAAAACCTCGTGTGCTGCCATTACACCATCCCCCAGTGGCGACCTTGATGGGACTTGAACCCACGACTTCTACCGTGACAGGGTAGCGCTCTAACCAGCTGAGCTACAAGGCCAGTAATAGCAACCCTCACTAGGTAGGTACATAATCTGTCCTATCCTAGTGAGGGTGCGGTACTAACTCGCGATAATTAGATTTACCCGCCAGCCCGACAAGCCTCGAAAGACTTACAGACAACTGTGCCCGTGCTCCGGGAGTAGGATTCGAACCTACGACCAAGGCATTAACAGTGCCCTGCTCTGCCACTGAGCTACCCCGGATTAAACCTAGCTACTTTTTCTTAGGAGTAGCCTTCTTGGCAGCATCAGTAGCCTTGGTAGCGTTTACCTTGACAGTTGATGGCTTGGCAGGAGCCTTGGCAGCTGATGGCTTGGCAGCAACAGGCTTAGCAGGTGCTGGAGCAGGTGTAGGCGCTGGAGCAGGAGTCGGTGTTACTACAGCAGGAGCAACAGTCTTAGCCTGAGGCAAAACGCCGAGCAGCCAACCGAGCTTAGGATACTTCTTCTCAAGGAAGTGAACCGCTGTAAAGTATGCCGACGAAAACACAGGAACCAAGTACGAAAGGTTTGAAGCGTTTAGGCTGGCCCACTTGGTGGTTCCCCAGGCTACAAGAGCACCAACAACACTGGATACAGCGCCACGAATAACGTTGCGCACAGCGGTGGTCTCAAATACATTATTGATACTAGTTGTCATTTTTTTCCTTTTGGTTTTGGAACTTTACGGCTACTTGGACACCATTAACTTGAGTGCGCAGGCTGTTCAAAAGACCAGCGATAGTCTCGCTGATCTCTTGGCTGG
>Ga0214193_1000476_pt1 | contig 9216 bp, 18 predicted proteins | sample TroBogEpilimnion_10_FD_153031 | JGI IMG/M metagenome (GOLD analysis project Ga0214193, IMG submission 153031) | Freshwater microbial communities from Trout Bog Lake, WI - 05AUG2008 epilimnion | ecosystem: Environmental > Aquatic > Freshwater > Lake > Epilimnion/Euphotic zone | place: Trout Bog...
CGTTTACGCTTGCAATGATGGCTTTCTCCGCTGTAAAGAGCGGAGTGGCTGCCTATAAAGAAATAAAGCAAACTGGCGGTGAAGTCGTCAAGATTGTTAATGAGTTAGGTGACGCTTTAGGTTCTTTTTTTGACCATCAAGACAAAGCAATAAAAGCAGATGTTGAGTTAAAGAAGAATCCACCTAAAGGCAAATCTCTGCAAGCTATTGCGCTTGAGAATGTACTGCGTAGAAAACAATTAGAACAAGCAGAATACGATTTGAGACAAATGTTGGTATATGAAGCTCCACCAGAGCTGGGCGCAGTATACAGTGAGTTTATAGAAGAGAGGTCAAGACTCATTTTAGAGCAAGCCCGTTTAGACAAAGAAGAAAAAAAAAGGAACAACTCAGGATACACCAAAAGCGTATTCGGGCGGGGCAACTTAAAGTGGGAGTCGCAATCTGTATTGCTGTTTTTGTCGTTGCGTTTACCATTGGCGGTTTGATGTACCAGATACATCTTTGGACAGAAGAGCGAAAGAAAGAAGAACGTTGGTATATTAAGTTCCACAGGACTTTTGAAGAAAATCCTAAAGAACTAGAGTGTTTTAAAATCTTTAGAGAGACTGGTTATTTACCTAAATTTTGTGAGGATTAACATGGATTGGCTAAAAACTATCGCACCAACTATTGCCACTGCTCTTGGTGGACCATTTGGCGGTCTTGCCTATGAAGCAGTATCTAAAGTTTTAGGTGTATCACAAGATGATGCACAAAAGATGCTTTCAGATGGCAAATTAACTGCTGACCAAATAGCATCTGTGCAACAAGCTGAAATTGCTTTAAAAGCAAAAGCGCAGGAACTGGGGTTGGACTTCGAGCAACTGGCGGTAGCAGACAGAAAGTCAGCCAGAGATATGCAGCAAAGTACACACTCATTTATTCCACCCGTCCTCGCTATATTGGTCACCGTAGGGTTTTTTGGTATATTGGTAGGATTGATGATGGAAACGTTCAAAACATCAGACGCACTACTTTTAATGCTCGGTAGTTTAGGAACTGCTTGGACAGCCATCATGTCTTTTTACTTTGGTAGCTCTGCAGGTTCACAAGCCAAGGATGCAATGCTTCACAACTCAACACCATCGGAGAAAAAATGATTAACTCAAGAGACTTAAATGAATTACTTCCAGAAGTTAAAACAAAGGTCGAAAACTTCATTGCCTTATGTAAGGATGCTGGAATTGACTTACTCATTACATCAACTTACAGAGATAACGAAAGCCAAGCTAGTCTCTATGCTCAAGGTCGCACTGCACCTGGCAAAATTGTTACTAACGCTAATGCTGGAGATAGCTATCATAACTATCGTTGCGCTGTTGACGTTGTACCCCTGGTAGATGGTAAGCCAGACTGGGACGGCAGCCATCCTGTTTGGCAAAAGGTTGGGGAACTAGGTGAACAGGCAGGACTAGAGTGGGCGGGTAAATGGGTTCACTTTAAAGAGCTTGCACACTTCCAATACGCTGGAGGATTAACCATAGCTCAGTTAAAAGAAGGAACACAAATTGTCTAGTACACCTAAAGCAAAACGTGGTCTCTACTACAACATTAATAAGAGAAGAAAACTAGGATTACCTGCAAAACGTCCTGGTCAAGCAGGTTACCCAACAGCAAAAGCATTTCGCATGGCAAAACGCACTGCCAAAAAACGATAATTTCTCAAAACGGATTTGACCGCCCACCCACCAGAAAATTTCGATTTTCCAATTACCAGGCGTTAGAATTAAGCAATTTGTGTAATATTGTGGGGTTTTCTTGTAAGCAATAAGCTAACATTGAAAATCCTGAGAACTTTTGCAAGTTATTTACGTTGCCAAAATATATCTTTTTTGACTTCGCTAATGCGATTAAATCGGTCAAAACGTCTAAATTCATTTGATATTGGTCTTCATGGTGCATGTGATGCAGCGGTGAGCCATCATTATCTTTAAAAGTAGACAGTCTAATGATTTCATTATCTGGCAACCATTTTTTAGCTTCGTCAAACATTTTAAAGTCATCACTGCACAAGACTATTTTTTTACCTTTTACCTCTTCCTTCATTTTTGTAAACAGATACTGGTAATCCATTTTGTAATCTGTGTTTCTGATGTGCAAACCCACATAAGAACCTAAATTCTTGATTTTGTTTTTAATGTATTCTTGAACTTCTGGTTTGAAAACCAAGCCATCTAAACAAAATATAGATAAAAACTCGCCTTCCCAGCACTGTTCGTGAACAAGCACTTCTTCTGTATATTCTGCGTTGTGATTAAAAGTTAACTTTCTTTTACTAACTTCTTCTATGAAGTTACTGTGCATAGAGCTGTATTTAGAAATGTAAGAATCTAGTTCACCTGCAACAGCTGACGGATGGCAAGTTAAATTGTTAAGTTCGTTATATTTAGGCATAGCCTTGATAACAGCAGGTAGTCTGGTATCAAAGTATTTCCAAAAATTGTCGTGTAGCCCTGAATCTGTGGAATCTATAAGTAAATATCTATTGTGTTTTTCTGCGTAACGCCAACATTTTTCTACTTCACAAAGAATGTCGTTTAATCCGCCTCTAGGTTTACAAAGAACGTATTTCATGGTCTTTTCCAAAAAAATTGATAATCCATAAGAATAGGTTGAATACCAACCACTCCCAACCACTGGTAAATTGCCGTCATCCTTTCTCCCCTACAACAATAAAAGAATTATTAAGGTCTGCATTAGAGCCAACAATATTGACGTAACCTAAATTCATTAGAAAGTCGCAAATAAACTCCCTGTCCAAAACGTGCAGATGCTTGCGGTTGTTCCAAGGTCTCCAATACTTTTGAGAGTAGTGAGGCAAATACAAGAATAAAGTGCCACCAGTTCTAATTCTTGTTGTCCAGTGTTCTAATGCGACCATCCAGTTGTTTAAATGTTCTAAACAATGGCTGCTGAAAATGTAATCAACCATGCCTAGTGGCAAATTGTAGGCATCGGAGTGGTCTATCTTAGGGTCTATGGGAACAGCCCCGGGAAAGCACCACTCTAGGCGGTTGCATCCTATGTCGTACCCATATCCTTTGCAATAATGTTTGGCAAAAGGAATTGCAAATTGTGCTGCAAAACCTTCTGCTTGAAACTGGGGATATTGCGTACCCTTGTATTCAATGTAGTTCATGGTGCTGGAATAAGACCGCCTTCAAATAAATAAGTCCCAAAATGCCCTAATTGCACCCAGGGAGCTGCCCAAACTGTCAAACCTGCTTCTCTGGCTCTCCAGCAAAAGTAATAATCTTCCGACAAAAGTCTTTCTGTGCCTGGCTCTATATCACAAGCAAAATATTCAATGATGGTTTCGTGCCCTATACCTTTATCAATAAAAGTAACGTCATTTTTATAAGTTCTGACTACTTTTTCCATTTTCTCAAATGCTTCTCTCTTGATGAGCATAAAACCTGTACCTACGTTCCAGACTTCTACAGGTTTATCCACAGGCACAGTTACAGAACCCTCATAACCCTTTAAATTGATGACCAAAGAACCTGTGCGGTGTTTCCACTGGTCTACTGGCGTACCTGTCATTGCAGCATGTTGTACGCCTTCCCAGTTAATTTCTTTCTTAGGGTAAATACCTGCAATGATGTCTTTGTCTGCTTGCACCATAGTTACAACGTCAATAGCATTGAATTTAATGTCTGCGTCAATAAAAAGTAAATGTGTAAATTCTTTTTTAGGCAAGAAAGTGTGTACAAGTGCGTTTCTTCCTCTTTGAATAAGGCTTTCGTTAAACATGGCAGAGTAACCCATGTTAATCCCATGTTGATTTAAAACCATAGGAAGCTGCAGTAGGCTCTGAACGTAATATCCAGTTGCCATACCTCCGTACATAGGAGTTGCAACAAACACGTTAGGTTGTTGCTTTACTACTGGTTCTTTTGTTTTTTTCTTTCTGGTTGCCATGATAAATCCTTGTTGAAGTTAAGAAATGACAGACTGTGAGATTACAGGTGGTCTGTCAGCACCTGTCCTAACTCCGAGGTTTGCCCCCGAGCAAGCTCTCACTGCTGTGTTTGGTAGGGTGTGCGGGTCTCGAACCCACGACCAACAAATTAAAAGTCTGCTGCTCTACCAACTGAGCTAACACCCCCTAATACGCTACCGTTTTTAGGATTTCCTCATCAGACACAAAACTCATTCCGTCTTTGTATCCTTCTTGATAGGCTAATTCCCACAAATCTTTAAGACTCATGTTGACCAGCTCTACGATATGTTCTCTATCCTTAGAGTGTACTTGCCCGTTTTGGCTGACTTCCTCCACCCGTGTACTACCACTGTTATGTTCGCTTTTCTCACCCATGATAAGGTCTCACTTTCTTGAATTTTTTTGATACGGGATGACACTCCAGATGCGGTGACCTGGACTGCCATAATTTCTTCACCTCTGAGACAGAGTAAATCACACCACCCCCACAAATCCTTTCTAACTCTCGCAAAAGGATTCCAGTGTTCGACTATTTCGACTAGCCAACCCTCTTCTCTCAAATGAGCTAAAGAACGCTGTGTGGGTGATGTTTTTTTAGTTACCATCAAAAAGGCACATCATCTATGTCTCTACCTTTACCATATGTGTTTTTAGGTTTGGCATAGCCTGGTGTTACCTCTGTAGGCTGAGACTGCTCTAACTGCTTTTTCTTTTTCCAATTGTCTTCTCTTGCGGAGAACATTGTAGAACCCATGCGAGTTTGTTTCTGCCACAGCCCTATATTGATACGTTCACCAGCTTTGTAGTCCATTTCTAGGACAACGTGACCTGTAAAGTCTGGTCCTTGCGGATGTTTTTTATCTTCAGGTGCTTGGTAAAAGAATGTACCGTAGCCTGGTTTGTCTGGAAAGTTGTTGTTAGTTGCCATGTGAGGTTTCTCCTGATAAATATTTGTATTGGGCAAACTCTGCCCCGCCTTCTTTAACCATTGTTGTAGTGATGGGATGTCCTTCTTTTCTAAGAACTTCGATGTGTGCTGCAAGCCGAAAACTGCCATAGTAGTGCAATGCTTCCTTGGGAGTTATGGATAGTCCTCGTTGTAAGTGCCTCAAGATGTTATCCTTTTGCGTTCCTACTCGTCCTGGGGCACTACTGGCTTTGGGAGTGGGGATACTCCTGTTCTGCCGATAATGGCTTTAACACGCAACCTGTCTCTAGGCTCAAACTGGTCAATGGTAAAGTCATTAACAATTTTTAAAGATTCCATCTTGCCAGGTTTGGCATCCGCAGAAATCTTAGTGGAGTTAACTATACGCATAACCATCTCTTCAAAACCTAGTAACCAGTCTTCTACACTGTGATAGCTGGTGTAGGGTTCATCATTTCCTGGTATGTAGAGCTTAAATGCTCCATCTTCCACAATTTCAACTGGCTGAGTGTCCTCGACTCGTTCTGCAACACCCATGTCAATCGGCTTACTTGGCGTAAAATCTTGTACCTCTTCTGGCGTATAAACGCCAACGACACATCCTGGGTAAACCGACCTAATGCCTTCCGATACGCATCTAGCACGCAGCATAGCCCTGGGGTAGTTTCTCCAATTATCTTTGTTGGCAATGCCAATGCTCTTCGCCTGTGCCAACGACCAACTGACTTCAAGACTCCCGCCTGACGGGTGAGAGAATACGCCTGTGACTTTCTCATCTGTGTAATCCTTCCATTGAACGCTACCACCAGCCTGTTGAAAACGTGCAAGCATTGCATCTGCCTTCAGAGCTGGACGACCTTGAATGATATGAAAATCCCTCATTGCTATGGCAGGGTGTAAGTTCTCAGCTTGGCAAAGCAGCATGATTGCCATTGCCTCTTGAGGATTCTTAAACCCGAACATCTTGCTAGATGCTGCAACCTCTGCCATCTGTGTAATGTCTGATAAAGGTACGATATTACTCATTTGGTTTCTCCTCTCTTGCTGACATCATCCAGTCAGCCATTTGAAAACTAAGACCGGGGATGTCGTCTTCTGAAAACTCTTTTGTAGATATAAAGCCAACCATTGCTTGTGCAGCAAAGTAGTCTCTAAGTTCCATACCTTGATTTTCCACATTTAGACCTGTGGTTGGGTGTTTGAATTGAATTGGAAATGCTTTCAAGTGAATTTCTCCATTAAAGTTAGGATGGTGTCGATAACGGAACTAACCGTCAGAATGTATAGTGCCCAGTCAGGATTACTCATTTTAGTAAAAACCTCCTTGAGCCAGGTACTTCTACAACAAACTGCTCATATATGTCAGGCATGGATTGTTGAAAGAGTTTAGGGTCAAACTTTTTACTAGCTTTTGCCGACTTCCAAGTTGCCAACACAGAGCCGTCTACTGCCTGAAGTGAGCTATTTTGTTCCATATGAGCTTGAACAAAGGTCTGCAGCTGTTCCTCACGACCTTCTAAGAGCTTGATTTCGTTCTTTATCTGTCTGAGTGCTTGGCAAGCATCCTCAACGCTCTTGGAAGCCGTTTTAAAGGTATCTGGGATGTCTGATGGATACATGAGCTTAACCTGCTCTAAATCTTCAGGAGGGAATGTATCTTTTGTTAAAACTTTAGCCCAGACTTCAGCCATTTGTTTTATCAGGTTGGTCTTTTGTTCGTTTGTAATGTCAAAAGGCATTAACACAAACTCTTGACCACCAAATAGGACGGCAAGATAGATGCGGGTATTCCCAAATACTGTAGCTTCGTGTATCAACTGAGCCATATCAGCGTTAGGAATGGTATTAGCAATATCATCAAACTTATTGCGGACACCAGCGTTATAGTTTTTACACTCGACCAGAATTGTTTGTCCATTTTCAGTTCCTACAAAGTCAAAATGTGAACGCAGCCATGCTTCTTTAGGATGGGTGAGAGATTCCTCTATTTTCTTAAGTTCTACCTTAAGTTTAGTTTGAGCAAGGTTGGCAATGACGGGTTCCATAACGTGCCCCATCTGAACTGCTTCTATGTGAGACAGGTCGGGTATAGGCATACGTCCGAGTTTGGTCAAGATGACTTCATTAGCTTTGCCGTTAGCTACCTTGCGACTGTCACCAGACCAGATAGCGGAATTACGTGTTTGTGGTGTGAAATCAGACATTTGCGGTCTCCTTATTCTTAGACAACCTTTTTGTTTCGTTAACATCTATCCAGAGAAGAACCATTACTAAACATGGAATTGATATGCAACAAACAGTTACAGATAGCGATAAAAGAAAAAATGCGTATTCTTTGAAATCACACATTTGCAATCTCCTTAGCTACAAAATAAATAGCGTCCATCTGGCATTTCTCGGGAACTGTACTGCTTCTTTCTATAGAGCAGTAGGGTAGTTCGTCCAGAGGGGTTGGACAGCCGTCTACGGGGCTTAAAACCCTTGTACGGGTGCATTTAGCAAAAGTATTGCGTGCATTTTCTGCAACTTCAAAATACTTACAGTTGATACATAGTTTCATGTGAAACATCCTTTCAAATTTAAGTTAGGAAATGTCTGTTAAGACGATATGAGTATAGCGTTAGATGATTAGTCTGTGATTAATTATTTTCTCCTATGTTGTTTTTTTGTTTTAATTTAGCTTCGAAGACTTTTAGTGTTTCTGTCAGCCAAGCAGATTTTCCATGCGGAAATAAAAATTCCATATCTTCATCAGTCAGCCCTACCCATTCTTTACCTTTACCAACAAACTTTTCAGTACATTCGAGGCAATACAGCGCATACCCACCATTAGCCCCACATTCAGAGCATCCAATTTCTTTAGTCATACTGCCTCCAGTCCAGCCATCAAGACTACCAGGTTACCCAGCTCTTCCCTAAACCCTGCAGCGTCTACCTCTGCCTCTATAAGTTTCTTATACCTTTTTATCATTAGTTCTACTTCACGTAGGCGGTAGACCAGCTCTATATCTGGGGATTTCTTATACAGTTCTTTTAACTGTGCTTTTCTTTCTAAAAGTAGTTCTATCATGTTTTTTCTCTCAGTTAGGATTAATCTCTCATATATATTATATATAATATATATACTACATATGATTACTATACATATAGTACAATACATATAGTACCTTATATAAAGTACCTTATGTAAGGTACAATACATATTGTTACATACTCTTTATACTTTTTTTAATAATATAGGTATGCTATGTATGTTCAATATAGATGTATTATTAATCTATGATTAATAATACGTGTACTATATAGACACCTGTGGATAACTTTATTATGTTTTTGTGACAGCTCCTATATGTTATATATATGTATATATGTTCTATAAAAACACATATAAGCGATTACAGGCATTATTTACGTTTAGGCTACCAACCCCTTCGCCAACCCCTAAAGGGGTCTCAGGGGTCGTTTTAGAGGGTTTAAAGGGGCATTTGTAGCAGGGGAGTTTATATCCCTGACAAACCCCCAGTTGTTCACACCTACTCGTCATTTTCTATCTGGGTCAACTCATGTAGGAAAAATATGGACATGATGATAAACACGAAGCATAGACCCAAAGCGTCTCCTTTGCTCATTTCCTCGCTGTAGAGTCCCGTACAGACCAAGAGCAGACCCAGCAGGGACGAACATAATCCGATTGTGTAGGCGTAATATTTCATAAGGGTTCTCCTTTAAGGGTCAAAATACAGTTTCTAATCAAAGTTTCAATTCTATTGGCTGCGAAATATTGGTCGGCATCAGGGTCAACCACTATTTGATGCGCTTCTACCAGCCAATGGTACAGCTGCTCTAATTGATTATCGGATAATTCAGGCATTATTTGACCTCCTTGATTATTTGATACATGTTCCAGCCAAGAGTAACGACATACTCTCCCGTTTGCAGCAGGTGATTAATCATACTTCTATCTACCTCATGCCATCCAGCCCAGTCGGCAGGGTATCGGCAAACCTCTGACCAGCCTCTTAATTCATTCTTTTTATGATACGCAATCATTGGATTATTCATAATTACCTCTAAGTTAGGATGATGCAAAATAGCACCCAGTAGCCCTACACGTAAGGCTACTAGTTGACATTTAAGCTGCTAACGCCTCCTCAGTGCAGTCAGTGTCTAATAATCCATCCTCCCCCATTGCTGCAATATTACCCAGATAATCCACTGCTTTTTGTGCCTCTGCACTTGCTTTAAGAATAGCCTTAGAATCCTGTTTTAAGACTTTTAACCAGGATTGAATGTAACTGGCATG
>Ga0214193_1000481_pt1 | contig 9179 bp, 8 predicted proteins | sample TroBogEpilimnion_10_FD_153031 | JGI IMG/M metagenome (GOLD analysis project Ga0214193, IMG submission 153031) | Freshwater microbial communities from Trout Bog Lake, WI - 05AUG2008 epilimnion | ecosystem: Environmental > Aquatic > Freshwater > Lake > Epilimnion/Euphotic zone | place: Trout Bog...
AAGTTTTATAAATACAATATTTTAAATTCTGATAAATCCGTTGTTCAGTTTGACCTTGGATTATTAGCAGAAGCAACAAAAAACCACGTTGGCGCAACCATGGAAGCAAAGCGTGGCGAAGGATTGATCTTCGTTAACTGCATGGAAAAGTTGACGATGAATGGCCCTCGTGAAACTTTGCGTGTGCGCATGACTTCAGCACTCGATGCTGGTGTCGACGGCATTACATTAAGCGCAGGTTTGCATTTAGGTTCTTTTGCCCTAATAGAAGATCACCCAAGATTTCGGGATGCTAAGTTAGGCATCATCGTATCGTCGGTGCGCGCTTTGCAAATTTTCTTACGCAAAAACGCCAGACTCAACCGCTTCCCGGATTACATTGTGATCGAAGGCCCCTTAGCTGGAGGCCACCTCGGCTTTGGAGATGATTGGGCGCAATACGACTTAGCAACGATTGTTGCTGAAGTAGTTGCCTACCTCAAAGCCGAGCAATTGGATATTCCGATTATTGCTGCCGGCGGCATTTTTACTGGAAGTGATGCAGTTTCCTTCTTGGAGAATGGTTCTGCAGCAGTTCAAGTCGCCACACGTTTCACAGTGTCTGAGGAATGCGGCTTGCCATACAAAGTCAAGCAGGAATACTTTAAAGCAAGTGAACAAGACATTGAAGTGAATAATGTTTCGCCAACCGGCTACCCAATGCGTATGTTGAAAAGTTCACCAGCAATTGGTTCGGGTATACGACCAGGCTGTGAATCCTATGGATATTTGTTGGATGGGGCTGGTAACTGTGCCTACATTACCGCCTTCAACCGGGAGCTTGCAATCCATCCTGATGGTAAAAATATTTCCGTTAAAGATAAAACTTGCTTATGTACCCATATGAGTAATTTCAATTGCTGGACTTGCGGTCACTATACATACCGACTTAAGGACACAAGTCATCGATTGGATGATGGTAATTATCAAATCTTAAGTGCGGAACACATCTTTAAAGATTATCAGTACAGCGTTGACCATAAGCTAGCATTGCCAGAGGCACTGATCACTTAGACGTATTAACTCAGTAGATCTGGGTTGTTTGATCCGCTGGGTGGCGTTAAGCCAAAGTGTTCATAAGCCTGACGTGTTGCCACTCGCCCGCGCGAGGTGCGCTGCAGGTAGCCTTGCTGAATCAGATAAGGTTCTAAGACATCTTCAATGGTGTCACGTTCTTCACCAATCGCAGCCGCCAAGTTATCAATGCCGACTGGGCCGCCATCAAACTTATGCAAGATTGCTTCGAGTAGTTTTCGATCCATCACATCAAAACCGCTTGGATCAACATCGAGCATTTTTAATGCCGCGTCAGCCATAGCCTTGGTAATGGTGCCATTGCCTTTGACTTCTGCATAGTCACGCACGCGACGCAATAATCGATTGGCGATACGCGGAGTGCCACGTGCGCGTTTAGCTATTTCGACCGAACCTTCGGGATCAATATCCGCCTTCAGAAGATTGGCGGAGCGATTAATGATCTTGGTAAGCTCTTCAGTAGTGTAGAACTCGAGTCTTGCCACAATGCCAAAGCGATCACGCAATGGATTGGTGAGCATGCCAGCACGGGTGGTGGCACCAATCAAGGTAAATGGTTTGAGATCAATCTTGACGCTACGCGCAGCAGGACCTTCGCCAATCATGATGTCCAGGCTGTAATCCTCAAGCGCTGGGTAGAGAATCTCTTCAACCACTGGAGACAGGCGATGAATCTCATCAATGAACAGAACGTCGTTAGTCTCAAGATTAGTTAGTAGGGCGGCAAGATCGCCCGGCCTATCCAATACAGGGCCACTCGTTTGGCGTAGATTGACACCGAGTTCACGAGCGATGATGTGAGCCAAGGTGGTTTTGCCAAGCCCTGGAGGCCCGAATAACAATACGTGATCTAGTGCTTCTTGACGCGCTCTGGTAGCGCTAATAAAAATTTCTAATTGGGCGCGAGCTTTAGTTTGGCCAACATACTCATCAAGCTGCTTGGGGCGCAAGGCTCTTTCAAAAACGGCCTCAGCATTGCCTGCTGCGCCACTGACAATACGATCATTACCTTCCGGTAAGTCTTCAGGAATCGAACTAAGGTCTTCTGTATGTATTGCCATACTGCAAGTGTAGTGGTGTTTGGTTTAGTGGGGTATGTCTGATTAAGACTTGGAAAGATACTTTAAGCCCATCCGAATACCATCTGAAACCGTGCTATCGGGAGGAATCTGTTTGAGGGCTAAAAGAGCTTCTTTTTCTGAATAGCCCAGAGCCAAGAGTGCTTGCAAGATTTCGCTGCTGGCTTCTATGACTTGGGGCTTGCCAGTAATTCCTAAATCTGGCGCAAGCTTACCTTTGAGTTCTAGACAAAGGCGTTCAGCCGTTTTCTTGCCGATGCCAGGCACCTGAGTCAGGCGTCCTGCTTCTTGTAAGGCAATCGCTTGCGCTAGTTCGTTGACGCTCATGCCTGACAGGACTGCTAATGCAGTGCGTGAGCCCACTCCACTGATCTTAATGAGTTGTCTGAAGGCTTCGCGCTCAGTTTCTGTAGCAAAGCCAAAGAGTTGTTGCGCGTCCTCTCGCACCTGGAAATGGGTGAGCAGGGTAATTTTTTGATTAACTTCGGGCAGTTGATACAAGGTACTCATGGGCACATCAATCTCATAGCCAACCCCTTGGCAATCAACCAAGAGGCGCGGCGGGTGAATTGAAACGAGAGTGCCTTGAATGCGACCAATCATATGAAGATCTTAACCTGTTTAGATATATTTATTTGCTGCGTTTCTTAGGTGCAAGTGCAGCGGTAATCGCTGGTGATATTTGCGCATGATGTGCGGCGCAGATGGCAACCCCTAAAGCATCCGAGGCATCTGTTCCTGGGGCACGATTTAATCTCAACAAACGTTTGACCATTTCTTGAACCTGAGGCTTGGCTGCGCGACCCGTACCTACAATGGATTGCTTGACACGTAACGCGCTGTATTCGGCAACGGATAGCTTGTCGGACACCAGGGCGGCAATCACTGCGCCTCTAGCCTGACCCAGCATTAAGGTAGAGCGGGGATTAACGTTAAGGAAAACCTCTTCGATGGCAGCTGCTTCTGGGTGATAGGTTTCGAGTATCTCTTTAACGCCAGCATAGAGTGCACCAAGACGCTCTGGCAGACCCTTAGCGGGGTCGCCACTCTCAATCGTTCCAGAAGCAACGTACGTCAACTTTTGGCCGTCAACATCGATCACTCCAAAACCAGTTGTTCGTAAACCTGGGTCGATTCCTATCCAGCGCATGGGTAATCTGAGTCTCTTGATCTACTTTTTGTTTAATGGCGGAAGTGACGTGTGCCAGTAAAGATCATCGCAATGCCATGCTCATTGGCTGCCGCAATGATTTCATCATCACGCATGCTGCCACCGGGCTGGATTGCGCAACTGGCGCCACCGTTTACTACAACATCCAGGCCATCACGGAATGGGAAGAAGGCATCACTTGCCACTGCAGAACCTTTCAGGCTTAAGCCAGCGTTCTCTGCTTTGATGCTAGCCATGCGGGCTGAATCAACCCGACTCATTTGACCTGCACCGATTCCTAGGGTCATGCCGTTTGCACAATACACAATCGCATTGGACTTCACAAACTTAGCAACACGCCAAGCAAACATCATGTCATTCATTTCGCTTGGGGTTGGCAATCTTTGGCTGACTACGCGCATTTCGCTTTGGAGCACATTCTTAGCATCGGGCGATTGAACTAATAGACCGCCACCAACGCGTTTGAAATCAAAAGCATTAAATGCTGTGCCTAATGGGATCTCTAGTAGACGAACATTTTGTTTGGCAGCAAAAATAGCTTTTGCCTCATCACTAAAGCTGGGGGCAATGAGCACTTCTACAAATTGTTTGGAGATGGCTTCGGCTGCTGCGCCATCACAAGGCACATTGAAGGCAATGATGCCGCCAAAGGCTGAGCTTGGGTCGGTCTTAAATGCTTTTTGATAGGCCTCAAGAGCATTGGTAGCAACTGCTACACCACAGGGGTTGGCATGTTTGATGATTACGCAAGCTGCAGCACCGCCCGCATTGTCAGAAAAGCTTTTAACGCATTCCCAGGCAGAATCTGCATCGGCAATATTGTTATACGAAAGCTCTTTACCTTGTAGCTGCTTGTAGTTAGCGAGCGCACCAGTAATTGGCTGAATATCTTTATAGAAGGCAGCTGATTGATGTGGGTTCTCACCATAACGCATCTCTTGCACTTTCTCAAAAGCCAGATGCAGTGTTTCTGGATAGGTAGAGCGCGCTTTGTGATCCAGCTCTTCACCTAAAGAGGAGAGGTAGTTAGCAATGGAGCCGTCATATTGAGCGGTATGAGCAAACACTTTCTTGGCCAGACTAAGATTGGTTTTATAAGAAACAGTGTTTTTGTTTGCTTTCATCTCAGCTAAGACTGGTGCATAGTCTTCAGGCGAGATCAGCACGGTCACGTCTTGATGGTTCTTAGCAGCAGCGCGCAGCATTGCTGGACCACCAATATCAATATTCTCTACAGCATCTTCAAATGAGCAGTTCTCGCGAGCAACGGTTTCATTAAAAGGGTAGAGATTGATAACCAACATATCGATAGTGTCGATGCCATGTGCTTTCAGGGCAGCCATGTGCTCAGGAAAGTCTCGCCGGGCCAATAAGCCACCATGCACCATTGGGTGTAATGTTTTGACGCGGCCATCTAACATCTCTGGAAACTTTGTCAAAGAAGACACCTCAACAACGGGCAAATGATTTTCAGCCAAGAGTTTTGCAGTGCCGCCGGTAGAAATGAGTTTGATGCCTTGCTCATGGAGTGCTTTAGCAAAGGGCACGATGCCATTTTTATCGGAGACGGAGAGTAGGGCTGTGCGGATCATATGGGCTTGATGGTTGGATGAATGAATGTTTAAGGTAAATATTGGCTTTACTTGATCAGCTGATGCTCAAGGAGTTTTTTATGCAAAGTATTGCGATTAATGCCGAGGTATTGCGCAGCTAAGGATTGGTTCTGCTTAGCATGCTGCATGACTAATTCCAGCATTGGTTTTTCGACGACGCTTAATACCATTTGATAAATATCTGAAGGTGGCGTGCCCTTGAGGTCATCAAGGTAGCCCTGTAGTTGCGTTTCAATGCATTCTGTTATGGGGTGTTTATTGCTCATGTAGTTGTGTCTAGTACTAAAATTTAAGCGGCTTCTAAAAATAGTAAACGATCGGAATGAGATTTCATCTCATCAAAAAAATCATTCACCATTTGTAATTGGGTTTTGCAATCGTCTGCAGTGTTCATTCTTTGGCGGAAGGCATGTGAGTCACGAAGTCCTTTGCAATACCAGCCAATATGTTTGCGCGCTGTACGCAGGCCAACATATTCACCATAGAAAGCATAGTGATCAAGTAAGTGCTCGTTCATGATCTCCTGAATTTCAGCGATCTCGGGAGTAGGCAGCTTAGTACCAGTCTCCAGATAGTGATTGATCTCACGAAAAATCCAGGGACGACCTTGAGCAGCGCGGCCAATCATGATGGCATCAGCACCCGTTGCCTGTAAAACGAACGCTGCCTTTTCTGGGGTGGCGATATCGCCATTGGCAACCACTGGAATAGCCACGCTATTTTTGACGGCGGTAATGGTTTCGTATTCAGCTTCACCGTGATAGAGATCTGCTTTAGTGCGACCATGAACCGTCAACATCGAGATCCCTGATAGTTCAGCAAGTCTAGCAATGGCTATTGCATTTTTATTGGCGCGATCCCAACCCGTCCGAATTTTTAAAGTCACTGGTACTGCGTCAGGTCCAACTCCTACGGCTTGCACTATTGCTTCTAGAATTTGTTGTACCAAGGGCTCGTCACGCATGAGTGCGGAACCGGCTGCAACGTTGCAGATTTTCTTGGCTGGGCAACCCATGTTGATATCAATGATTTGTGCGCCGTGATCTACGTTGAGTTTTGCCGCCGCCGCCATCATTGCTGGATCGGCTCCAGCAATTTGAACTGCGATTGGCTTGAATTCGCCCTGATGATTGGCGCGACGCTGAGTCTTTTCGCTGTTCCAAAGTAATGCATTGGAGGCGATCATTTCAGATACAGCATAGCCGGCACCCAGTTTCTTGCACAACTGCCGAAATGGACGGTCTGTTACGCCAGCCATAGGGGCGACAAAGAGTCGATTTGCGAGGAGGTGAGGGCCAATCTTCATCTGAATCTAGGGTGGGTGCGAGGAAATCTCAAGGTGGCGTGGAAAGCATGACACTTTAGCACAAATAGGGCTTAATTTGCCTATTTTTTAGGCAAATTAAGAGTTCAAAGTAGGGGTCAAATGCCTTGATTTAAGGGGCCTAGCGGCGCCCAAACATCATTTGTCGAGCTAAGATCGCTTTAACCGGAGGAAGCCATTGAAGGGCCGTTAAAGCTAGTCCACGCCCAATCACGATAGGAAGTAGGTTTGAGGTGAATACTCTGGCCATAAAGTCAGTTAAGCCGATGGTAGTAGTGCGATCAGCTTTACGGCTTTTTGCGTATCTTGTTAGCGCATGCTCGAGGTGATGAGGCGTTTGCTTTTCTTCAGAGTTTGAGAAGACCTCTGCCAATGTTTCTGCTAAAAGATAGGCATCTCGCAAACCGAGATTGAGTCCTTGGCCGGCAACGGGATGCAAGGTCTGTGCAGCATTGCCTATCCATACTTCATTGCCCTGAGTAATTTCTTTGCGGTAATTGAGTCCAAGCGCGTAAAGACGACGATCTTGAATTTTTAAGAATCGACCAATGCGAGAACCAAACTCTTTTTGTAGTGCCAATAGGAAATCAGCGTCACTTAAGTTCAAGCGTTGTTGTGACGATTCAGGGGATCCGCACCAAACTAGGTTCAGGATGTTGCTGCCGTAATGACTTGGTAGCACGGCAAGTGGGCCTTCTGATGTAAATCGCTCCCAAGCTTGATGGGATGCTGCGTTTTCTACTTCAACTAGACCAACTAGAGCGGATTGATCGTAATCACGACCAGATTCAACCCAATCCTGCTTTTTGAATAAGCCGCCTTCTGCATGAACGATACATTTAGCTTCGATGTCTAGGTGCTCAGCATCCTGATCGATATGCAGCCATGAAAAATGGGACTCAGATTGATTGACTTCACTCTGGATCGCTCTTAATGCTTTGCGTAAAGCCAGATGAATATCGCGATAACGAATGATGTGGCCCAGAGCATCTTGGCTTAATTCTTCACGCGTCATTAAGGCTCGTCCAAAACGACCGGCTTGAGAAACATGTACACGATGAATGTCAGCACACTCCGTTGGCCAAGTTTTGATGGTGTCGAGTAGTAATTTACTGCCATGGGACAGCGCAATACCTCTGCTGTCGGCGGATGCTAGATCTGCATCATCAAGGGGATTACGATCTACTAGTATGAGTTTGGCTTCAGGATATTTTTGCAAGCACCATGCGGCACAAGCTAGTCCAACAGGACCACCACCTTGAATCAATATGTCGTACTTGCTTGTGCTCGTCATGAATGCGTTATTGATTTTTCATCAAGGCTTCAATGTCATCGGCTTTAACGGGTACACCACGAGAAATTAATTCACATCCAGAGTCGTTGATCACTGCATCATCTTCAATCCGAATGCCGATATTCCAAAACTGCTCATCTACGTCTTGTGCTGGGCGAACATATAAACCAGGTTCAATCGTAATAACCATGCCAGGCCTCAGAATCCGCCAGGGTTTTTCAGCGTTAGCATTGATGTTGTTTTGCTCGCGATAGGAGCCAACATCATGGACATCCATGCCTAACCAATGCGAGGTGCGATGCATATAAAAACGACGATAGGCGGCAGTCTCAATGGCATTGTCGAGTGAGCCAAGTTCAGTAAGTTTGAGTAATTTTTCATCCAACAAACCTTGTGTGAGCACCTTAAGTGCAGCTTCATGCGGCTGCATAAAAGTATTGCCAGGCTTTGTCACGGCAATGGCAGCTTCTTGAGCTGCTAAGGTGATGTCATATAGAGCGCGTTGTGGCCCACTAAATTTACCGTTTACTGGAAAGGTTCTGGTGATATCAGAGGCATAACCATCAAGCTCACAACCAGCATCAATGAGGCACAGCTCGCCGCTGCGCAATTCAGTAGATCCAGCGCGATAGTGCAGGATGCAGGAGTTAGCGCCGCCAGCAACAATACTGTTGTAAGCAACGCTTTGTGAGCCGCTGTTACGGAATTCATGTAGCAGCTCAGCTTCTAGTTGGTATTCGCGCATACCAGGCTTGCAGATTTGCATTGCGCGAATATGGGCGCGAGCAGAAATGACAGCAGCACGTCGCATGATCTCGATTTCATGTGCATCCTTAAACAAACGCATTTCATGAATCATTGCTTCAACATCATGAAATTCTGATGGGGGATTAATGCCAGCCCGCGCTTGTTGACGAACTTGTTTCATCCAGTGGCGTAGGCGGCGATCGGTTTCAGCGCTTTCTGCTAGGCGAACATAAACTGCATCTTGATCAGCTAATAATTGACTGAGTTTAGTATCAAGCTCAACATTGCTATGAGCAGAATCTACACCCAACATTTTTGGGGCAGCTTCAGGGCCAAGGCGTATGCCATCCCAGATCTCGCGCTCTGGATCTTTGGGTCTGCAAAAGAGATGTGTTTCTTCACTGTTTTGGTCGACCTTAATGACTAGCGTCGCGCCTGGCTCTTCAAATCCGCTGAGGTAGAAAAAATCACTGTCGTGACGATAAGGAAATTCACTATCGCGATTGCGAGATAACTCTGGAGCCGTGGCAATGACGGCAACCCCACCACCAGTATTGGCACGGATTTTTTTGGCTAAGGCAATTCTGCGTTTTTGGTAAATATCAGTTTTATTCATAAACTGCATTGAGCTCTTGCAAACGTTGAGGTGTACCTACATCGTGCCATGGTCCGAGATATTTTTCACCAGAGACTTTATTGTCCTTCATTGCTGTGCGAAGGAGGGGAGCAAGCTTTGCTGGAATCCCTATTACGAGATCTTGAAATAAGTCGCGGTGGTAGATGCCAATTCCGGAAAAGGTGAGTTTTTCAGCCCCCGGCGATTCAATCTCGCTCACTTTGGAATGGTCTAGATAGAAGTCCCCGTCAGGGTGATGGG